>Ga0213836_100094_pt1 | contig 96646 bp, 81 predicted proteins | sample SWPATP03_FD_160578 | JGI IMG/M metagenome (GOLD analysis project Ga0213836, IMG submission 160578) | Coastal seawater microbial communities from Marineland, Florida, United States - SWPA TP0 #3 | ecosystem: Environmental > Aquatic > Marine > Coastal | place: USA: Florida | collected 2016-08-05
TGCAGACCCTGCGGCTGATGTCCGTCACGCCCTTCATTGCCGTTCTGGCCGGCTGGATCACCACCGAGTCGGGCCGTGCGCCGTGGCTGGTCTACGAGTTCATGACCCATGCTGAAGGGGTAACGCCTTCGCTCACCGGTGGCATGGCGCTGTTCACGCTGATCGGCTACATCACCGTCTACGGCATCATCTTCTACGCCGGCACTTACTACCTGACGCGAGTGATTCGCTACGGCATGGAGCCGAAGGAAGAGGAGAAGATGGTCGACGACTTCGAGACGCCCAAGCGGCCCTGGTCGGCCACCCACACGCCCTTCGACGACAATCCCGCCAAGGGGGAGAGCTGAGCCATGGAAATGTTCGATCTGTCCTTGATCTGGGCGCTCATCATCGGTTTCGGCATCATGATGTACGTGCTGATGGATGGCTTCGACCTGGGGCTCGGCATCCTGTTTCCGTTCGCCCCGGACGAAGATGCCCGCGACGTGATGATGAACACGGTGGCACCGGTGTGGGACGGCAACGAGACCTGGCTGGTGCTGGGTGGGGCCGGTTTCCTGGCCGCCTTCCCGCTGGTCTACACGGTTTTCCTGCCGGCGCTCTACATCGGCGTGTTCCTGATGGTGGCCGGCCTGGTGTTCCGCGGGGTGGCCTTCGAGCTGCGCTTCAAGTCGCGCCGCGAGCGGCGCGGGCGGAGGCTGTGGAACCTGGCCTTCAGCGGCGGCTCGGCGGTGGCGGCCTTCGCTCAGGGCGCCGTGGTGGGCACCTATATCCAGGGCTTCGAGACCCAGAACGGGGTCTTCGTCGGCGGCGCCTTCGACTGGCTGACGCCGTTCACGGTACTCACCGGCATCGGCATCATGATCGGCTACGCGCTGCTGGGCACCACCTGGCTGATCCTCAAGTCGGAGGGCTACATCCAGGCCTGGGCCTACAAGCTCACGCCGCCGCTGCTGCTGGCGGTGCTGGTGATCTTCGGCATCATCAGTATCTGGACGCCGCTGGTCAACGAGGTGGTGTGGGACCGCTGGTTCGGCCACATCCAGGTGATCTGGATCCTGCCGGCGCTGACGCTGCTGTGCATGTACGGCGTGTATTGGGCTGTACAGCGCCAGCGCGAGCTGCTGCCGTTCATGGCCACGCTGGGCATGTTCTTCTTCACCTACCTGGGGCTGATCGTCAGCAAGTGGCCCTGGCTGGTGCCGCCCAACTACACCATCTGGGACGCCGCCTCGGCGCCCGAATCGCAGCTGTTCCTGCTGCTCGGCGTGCTGTTCGTGCTGCCCTTCGTGCTGGGCTACACCTTCTGGTCCTACTGGGTATTCCGCGGCAAGGTGCGGGCCGGCGAGGGCTATCACTGAGTTGATGAAGCGCGACACTCACCCTTCGCCGCGACGCTGGCTGGCCGCTCATGCGGCCGGCCAGCGCGGCTGGCTGATGCTGGCCGCGCTGGCGGGTATCGCCGCCGGTGCGCTGACCGTCGCCCAAATGGCATTGCTGGCGTGGGTCGTCAGCCGCCTGCTGGTGGATGGCGCGCCGTTGGCCTCGCTCACCCCGGCCTTCCTGCTGCTGGTGGCGGTGCTGGTGGCCCGCGCCCTGTGCCAGTGGGGGCAGGAGCTGAGCGGTCAGCTGGCCAGCCTGCGCATTCGCCACGCGGTGCGCGCCGAGCTGCTCGACCACCTCGCCGCGATGGGGCCGGTTCGCGTCGGCGCCCGCCATTCCGCGGGGCTGGCCAACCAGCTGGTCGAGCAGGTCGAGGCGCTGGACGGCTACTTCGCCCGCTTTCTGCCCCAACTGAGGCTGTGCGTGGCCATTCCGCTGCTGATCCTGGTGGTGGTGGTGTCGCTCGACTGGCTGGCGGCATTGTTCCTGCTGCTCGCTGCACCGCTGATTCCGCTGTTCATGGCCCTGGTGGGCATGGGGGCGGAGCGCCTCAATCGCGACCAGTTCGTTGCCGTGAGCCGGCTCTCGGGGCACTTTCTCGACCGCGTGCGCGGCATCGCCACGCTGCAGCTCTTCGGCCGTACGCGCGAGGCCGCTACCGAGGTGCACGCGGCGGCGGATGAGTATCGCCGACTCAGCATGCGCACCCTGCGGGTGGCCTTTCTCTCCTCGGCGGTGCTCGAATTCTTCGCTTCGGTGGCCATCGCCGTGGTGGCCATCTACGTCGGCTTCGGCCTGCTGGGCTACATCGAGTTCGGCCCGGCCGAGGAGCTCACCCTGTTCAGCGGTCTGCTCGTGCTGCTGCTGGCGCCGGAGTTCTTCCAGCCGCTGCGCACCCTGGCCCAGCACTACCACGACCGGGCCGCAGCCCTGGGCGCCGCCGACGGCATGCTAGCCCTGCTGGGCGAGCCGGTGCGGCCCACGCATGCAGCGGCTTCACCGCCGCCAGCGCCGGAGTGCTGCGTGGCACTGGCGGCGGTGACACTCACCCACCCGGGACGGGGGCAGGTACTGGGACCGCTGGACGTGATCGTCGAGAAGGGCGACACCCTGGTGGTCAGCGGGCCGTCGGGGGCCGGCAAGTCGGCGCTGCTGCAGCTGCTGGCGGGCTTCGTGGCACCGGCCTCGGGACAGCGCCTCGCAGCGCCCGACCTCAAGATCGCCTGGATGGACCAGCGGCCGCTGTTGATTCATGGCAGCCTGGCCGAAAACCTGCGTCTGGCGGCCCCGCAAGCCAGCGATGCCGAGCTCGAGCGCGCCCTGACGCACGCCGGGCTCACCGAGCTGGTGGCGGCGCTGCCGCAGGGCATCCATACCCCGCTGGGCGAGCGCGGCTCGGGGCTTTCCGGGGGCCAGGCGCAGCGCCTGGCGCTGGCGCGGGTGTTTCTCTCCGATGCCGAGCTGGTGCTGCTCGACGAGCCCACCGCCAGCCTCGACGAAGCGACCGAAGCGCGCGTCATCGAATCGCTGCGCCGGCTGGGGGAGGAAGGCAGAACGCTGGTCATCGCCACCCACCATCCCGCACTGATGGCCATGGCGAGCCGTCGCCTGGCCTTGCACGAAGGGCGGGGACAGGCGCTGGAGGCGGGAGGTTGAACATGTCGGATCGCTCGTTGCGCGCTACCTTCGCCCCCTGGCTGCGGCTGCTGGCCCAGCGCCGCACACGGCTCGCCATCGGCGTGCTGCTGTTGATCGTCACGGTGTTCTCGGCGGTGGGGCTGCTGACCCTGTCGGGCTGGTTCATCGCCGCCAGCGCGCTGGCCGGCATGGCGCTGGCCCTGGGCATGGCCGTGGCGTTCGACGTCTACGTGCCGGGCGCAGGGATACGCTTCTTCGCCGTCAGCCGAACCGTGGCCCGCTACGGCGAGCGGCTCTACAACCACGACACCGTGCTGCGGCTGCTCGCCGACCTGCGCCATCGCCTGTTCACGGCCATGGCTCGGCTCGACGACCGCAGCCTGGCGCGCCAGCGCGCCAGCGACTGGCTGAACCGCCTGACCGCCGATATCGACACCCTGGACGGCCTTTACCTGCGCTTGCTGGCGCCACCGGCGGTGGCACTGGCCGCCATCGCACTGCTGGCCGCCTTCCTGGCGCTGTGGGTGCCCCTGGTCGGCCTGGCCGTGGCGGCGCTGCTGGTGCCCACCTGGGCGTGGCTGACGGCCGGGCAGGCGTGGCTGGGCATGGCGTCGAGCAAGCGACAGGTGGCGCATCTTCAGCGCCTGCGCAGCCAGGCCATCGAGCATCTCACCGGCCTGGCGGAGCTCGAGGCCTACCGCAGCCGGGAGTGGCACCGGCAGAACTTCTTCCAGCGCGAGGCGAGGCTGTCCCGGGATCAGAAGCGTCTTGCCGGGGTGGCGGGCCTGGGCGTCGCCCTGGTCAACCTGATGGTCGGGCTGGGCATGGTGGCGGCGCTGTGGCTGGCGGCGGCGGCCTGGCAGCAGGGAGCGATTTCAGGCGCCGTGATGGTGATGATGCCGATTGCGGTGCTGGCCCTCGGCGAGGTGCTGGCGCTGCTGCCCGCCGCCTTCACCCAACTGGGGGCGAGTCGTGGCGCGGCCGAGCGCCTCAACGAGGTGGAAGAGGCGGGGCAGGCTACGCTCAGCGCTGGCCATGCGCAGCTTCCCACAGGGGCCTTGAGCGTGCGGCTGCGCGAAATAGTCCTGCACTATCCAGGCGCCCTGGCACCGGCCCTGCAGGGTCTCGACCTTGTCGTAGCGCCCGGCCAGCGCCTGGCCCTTACCGGTGCCTCGGGGGCTGGCAAGAGCAGCGTGGCGGCGCTGCTGACCCGGCGGATGCCGCCTAGCCAGGGGGAAATCCTGCTGGGCGACATTCCCCTGGGCGAGGTCGACGAGGCATCGCTGCGCGAGCGGGTGGCCATTCTCGGCCAGCGTATCGACCTGTTCCAGGACAGCCTGGCGAGCAACCTGCGGCTGGCAGCGCCGGAGGCCACCGACGCACAGCTGTGGCAGGCGCTGGCGTGGGTCGAGCTGGCAGACTGGGCCGAGGCCCTGCCGCATGGCCTGGCCACCCCGGTGGGCGAGGGTGGGCGAGCGCTCTCCGGTGGCCAGGCGCGGCGCCTGGCACTTGCGCGGCTGTGGCTGCGTGACCCCGGCCTGGTGATTCTCGACGAACCCTTCGCCGGCCTGGACGCCGGCACCGTCGCGCGACTCTCGCCGCGACTCGATGCGTGGCTCACCGGGCGCAGCGTGCTCTACCTGGTGCACCAACTGGATGGTGGCGCCTTCGATCCCCCGGGTATCAATTTTGTACAGCGGCTTCAGGCAAGGCTTGTCTGAAAAGTCGGTGAGCGAAGACCAGACAAGGCAAAAATCGGCAAAAAGACGGAGTTTACGGGGTGTAAATGAGTACTTTGAGCCGGTTTTTAACGCTGTATGGTCGAGCGCAACCAGTTTTCGGACAAAGCCTGATTGACCGTTTGCGCAAATCAGGTATATCCATCAGGATGATGAAATAAAGGCGACGAGGTGCATCATGCGAGACTTCCTCAAGCGGCTGCCCAAGGCCGAGCTCCATCTGCATATCGAAGGCTCGCTGGAGCCCGAACTGATGTTCGCCCTGGCCCGGCGCAACGGGGTCGAACTGCCCTACGACTCGGTGGAAGCGGTACGCGCGGCCTACGACTTCCAGGATCTCTCCTCGTTTCTCGAGCTCTACTACCAGGGCATGAGCGTGCTCAAGCGCAGCGAGGACTTCCACGACCTGGCCATGGACTATTTCCGCCGTGCCCATGCCGAAGGGGTGGTCCACGTGGAGATGCACTTCGATCCTCAGGCCCACCTGGCTCGTGGCATCGAGCTCGAGGTGGTGATGGAGGGCTTGAGCCTCGCCCAGCGCGAAGCCGAACGCGAGCTGGGCATGTCCACCGCACTGATCATGGCGTTTCTGCGTGACCGGCCAGCCGACGAGGCGATGCGGGTGCTGGAGAGCGCCGCCCCTTACTGGGAGATGCTCGATGCGGTGGGCCTCGACAGCGCCGAGCGGGGCCACCCGCCCTCCAAGTTCGTCGAGGTGTTCCAGCGTGCCAAGATGCTCGGCATCCCGCGGGTCGCCCACGCCGGTGAGGAGGGGCCGCCGGAATACATTCGCGAGGCACTCGATCTGCTCGACGTGTGTCGCATCGATCACGGGGTGCGCTGCCTCGAGGATCCGGCGCTGGTGACCCGGCTGCGCGACGAGGGGGTGGTGCTGACGGTGTGCCCGCTCTCCAACGTACGCCTCAAGGTGGTGGAGCGCATCGAGGATCATCCCTTGCCCCAGCTGCTCGAAGCCGGCCTGCGCATCACCCTGAACTCGGACGACCCGGCCTACTTCGGCGGCGGTATGCTGGACAACTTCATGGCCTGCCACGACGCCTTCGGCTGGTCGAAGGAGACCTTCGTGCAGCTGGCCGGCACCGCCATCGAATCCGCCTTCATGAGCGACAAGCGTCGCCTGGAACTCCATCGGCAGCTGGCCGATAGCGTCTGACAAACGAAAACCCCCGGCCTGAGCCGGGGGCTTTTTTTACGTTATTGTCGTTCCCTTGCGAATCTCTGCGACTGGGCCGTGCCTTACGGCAGCGCCGGTTCCGTCTTACGGCAGCGCCGGTTCCGTTTTATGGCAGAGCCGGGACCTGGAACTCAGGCATCTTGCCGGTCAGGGTGTGCAGGAAGGCGGTGATATCGGCAATCATCTCGCCCTCCAGCTCACGGTTCAGCATCTCGCGGCCCATGATGGCCACGGCTTCCTCGAGAGTCTCGGTGGCGCCGTTGTTCATGTACGGGTAGGTCACGCCGACGTTGCGCAGGGTCGGGGTGCGGAACTTGTACATGTCGGCCTCGTCGCCGGTCACGTCGAAGCGACCCACGTCGGTGGAGCCGGGCACCTGAATCGCCCAGAAGTTGCTGTCGGTCAGCGCCGGGCCGCTGTGGCAGGCGATACAGCCGGTATCGACGAAGGCCTGCATGCCGCGCTTCTCCTGATCGTTGATCGCGTTCATGTCGCCGCGCAGGTAACGGTCGAAGGGCGAGTTCGGCGTGTTCAGGGTGCGCTGGAAGCTGGCCAGTGCCTGGGCCAGGTTGTCCTTGTTGATCGGGTTGTCGTCACCGGGGAAGGCCTCGGCGAACTTCTCCTGATAGAGTTCGAACTCTTCCAGACGCTCCAGGGCGGCGTCGAGATCCATGGCCATTTCGATGTCGGCCTGGATCGGACCCAGCGCCTGGCCTTCCAGGTCGGGCTCGCGACCATCCCAGAACTGGGCGCCGAGGAAGCCGGAGTTGAGCACGGTGGGCGTGTTGCGCTCGCCGATCTGGCCGTCGTGGCCGGTGGCGCGCGGAATGCGATCGCTCCAGCCCAGCGCCGGGTTGTGACAGGTAGCACAGCTGATCACACCGCTGGACGAGATGCGCGGCTCGAAGAACAGCATGTTGCCCAGTTCCACCTTCTCCTCGGTCAGCGAGTTGTGAGCCGGAATCGGCGGCAGGTGGGGCAGCGGTTCGAAGCGGTCACGGTAGTCGCCGAGGCCGTCGTCGGCGGCCACGCCGGTTGCCGCCAACGCGGCGCTCAGCGACACTGCGGCGGCGATGAGTGCCGGCCTGGCGAGAGCAGTATGAATCATGGCGAATCCCCTTGGTTGCAAGCTAGAGACGGTTGTAGCCTGAAATGCAACATCAGGTTACGGTTGGCTCTTGAGCGGTATCAACCAAGTGAAAAGGTCGGAATGGACGCCTCATTGAGGTGGGTCAAGTTTTCTTCACTCCCGTGATGGGGCCAGTGACAAACGCTTGTTTCACAGGCGAAGCTGTGGTCTCTTCGGTCGCCTTCGGGAGGATCCGAGATGAGCCGTTACCGCTACCCATCGATACCGGAATCGCAAGTCACGCCCCGCGAACTGCTCGAGTCGCGGCGCCGCTTTCTCAACACGGGCCTCGCCCTGGGCGCCGCTGCCGTTGCCCCCGGCCTGCTCTGGCCGCGCTCGTCCCACGCCTGGCAGGGCGTTCTCGAAGCACGCCTCGACACACAGCTGCCCAGCCACGACCTGGCCGGCGGCGAAGCGCCGACCTCGCTGCGCGACATCACCACCTACAACAACTTCTACGAGTTCGGCACCGGCAAGCGCGACCCCGAGACCTTCGCACACCGGCTCGTCACCGACCCTTGGTCGCTGACCATCGAAGGGGAGGTGGACAAGGCGGGCACCTTCGTCCTCGAGGACGTCCTCAAGCATCAGGAGCTGGAGGAGCGCATCTACCGCCTGCGCTGCGTCGAGGCGTGGTCGAAAGTGGTGCCCTGGATCGGCTTTCCGCTGGCGAACCTGCTCAAGCGCCATGAGCCGACCTCGCGCGCCCGCTACGTGGTGTTCGAATCGATTCACGACCCCGACAACCTGCGCGGCCAGCGCCGCAGCGTGCTCGACTGGCCCTACCGCGAAGTGCTGCGCATCGACGAGGCCATGCATCCGCTGACCCTGCTGGCAGTGGGCCTGTACGGCGAGATCCTGCCCAACCAGAGCGGCGCGCCCATTCGCCTGGTGGTGCCGTGGAAATACGGCTTCAAGAGCATCAAGTCGATCATGCGCATTTCATTGGTGGAGGAGCGCCCGCCGAGCTCCTGGGAGGAGCGCAATCCCGAGGAGTACGGCTTCTACGCCAACGTCAATCCTCAGGTGGATCATCCGCGCTGGTCTCAGGCGCGGGAGCGCAGGATCGGCGAGAGCGGTAGGCGCGAAACGCTGATGTTCAACGGCTACGCCGATGAGGTAGCGCACCTCTACGCCGGCATGGACCTGCAGCGACACTATTGAGCAAAGCGCCAGCCACTCAGGGAGTCATGTCAGCGTGGATCGACGCACCGCTATCAACCTGTTTCGCCTGCTGGTGCTGGTGGGCTGCAGTGCGCCGGCCCTGTGGCTTGGCTGGCAGTGGTTCTATGGTGATCTGGGTGCCGTACCCGGCGAAGCCGTGGTGCACTTCACCGGCAAGACGGGGCTGATCCTGCTGCTGATGACCATCGCCTTCAGCCCGGCCTTTCGTTTCACCGGCTGGGTCGGTTTCATGGCCGCCCGGCGTCAGATCGGCCTGTGGGCGTTCTTCTGGCTGGTGGCCCACATGCTGGCCTGGATGGGGCTGGATCAATACTGGGACTGGCCGTGGATTCGCCGCGAAATGGTAGAGCTGCCCTACATTCGCTACGGCGTGGCCGCGCTGCTGCTGCTGGTACCGCTGGCCGTTACTTCCTTCGCGCGTGTGCGGAAGGCCATGGGCTGGACGGCCTGGCACTGGCTGCACCGCCTGATCTACGTGGCCGCGGCGCTGGGGGTGACGCACCTGTGGATCCTGACCCGCGCCGACTACCTGCTGCCGATGCTATTTGCCGCCACTCTGGCGGCACTGGTGCTCTTCCGGCTCATCGACGCCGCCATCCATCGCCAATGAAGCGGGCCGGCTTTCGCCGGCCCGCTCCTTCTCAATGTGTCGTCACTAGCATCACAACACTAAGCGCAGCCGAGACCCACATCGCTGGCTTGATGTCGTAGAGCTTGCCGGTGGCCAGCTTGATCAACACGAAGCTCAGGAAACCGAAAGCGATGCCCAGGGTGATCGAGTAGGTCAGCGGCATCAGGATGATCGCCAGGAAGGCCGGGAAGGCCTGCTCGAACTGCGACCAGTCGATCTTGCTCACCGGTGCCAGCATGAACAGCCCGACCAGTACCAGGGCCGGCGCCGTGGCGATACCGGGCACCAGCGACAGCAGTGGCGAGAGGAACAGGAAGGGCAGGAACAGGAAGGCGATGGTGACCGCCACCAGGCCGGTACGACCGCCCTGAGCCACGCCGGCACCGGACTCGATGAAAGTCTGCGCCGCGCTGGTGCCCAGCGGTGCGGCGATCATCGAGGCGAAGGCATCCACGGTCATGGAGCGTTTGAGGTTACGCGGATTGCCGTCCTTGTCCTTGAGATCGGCGGATTCGGAGAGCGCCATGAAGCACGACAGCGCATCGAAGAAGTTGGTGAACAGCATGACGAAGATGAACGGCAGGTAGGCGACCTTGAGCGCGCCCCAGATATCCACCTGCATCACCGCGCTGAAGTCGGGCCAGGCAGCGATACCACTCCACTCCACCACCACGTCGCCACCCCACAGGCGCCCCATCGGCGTGGCCAGCAGGGTAGTCAGCGCAATACCCAGAATCAGTGCGCCGTTGAAGCGCATGATCACCAGGATGGCGGTGGCCATCATGCCGATGAAGAAGGTGATCAGCGAGGCGTCCATGCTGCCCAGGGTGACCAGGGTGGCATCGCTGCCGACGATGAAACCGGCGTTCTTGAAACCGATGAAGGTGATGAACAAGCCGATGCCGCAGGTGATGGCATAGCGCAGCGAAGGCGGAATCGCATTGATGATCGCCTCGCGCACGTTGAACATCGCCAGGGTAGCGAACAGCACGCCGGACCAGAACACGCAGCCCAGTGCCACCTCCCAGGAAAGCCCGGCGCCCTGTACCAGGGTGTAGGTGAACAGTGCGTTCATGCCCATGCCCGGCGCCACCAGAATCGGGTTGCGGGCATACAGGCCCATGGCCAGGCTGCTCATGAAACTGATCAGCACGGTGGCGGAGAGCGCGGCGGAGAAGGGAATGCCGGCATGGGAGAGGATCGCCGGGTTGACCACGATGATGTACATCGAAGCCAGGAAGGTAGCGATACCCGCCAGAATCTCGGTGCGTACGCTGGAGCCACGACGGCTTGCGCCGAAATAGCTGTCCAGCCAACTGCTTCCTTGCCCCGTGGCTCGCGCGGAGGGGCGTCCATCTGCCTTGTCGGCTAGGGAGGAGGTCGGTTCAATATCTGTGTCCGTTGTTGTTGGATTGGCGTTGTCGAATCAGCGTTGTTGGGTGCCGCAGCGACAGGCTTGACCGTTTGGTCAGGCTTGTTCGGCTACAGCCTAGAAGATATTTGACCGATTGGACAGGTGGCTTGCGACTAACGTCGTAGAGGCGTGCCCAAGGAGGTCGGGATGGGGGACAAGACGAGAGAGGAGAGGGCCAAGGCTCGCCTAGGCGTTGCCCTCAACGTTTCGCTTGGTTACGGTAAGGAAAAAAGCCGCAGAAGATGACTTATATGATCAAGAAGTACACAGGGATGCCGCATTAGGGATGATGGGAATCGTCATCCATTCTGCCAGCAGGGCGGTAGCGTCCCTGAAATTTGCGGTTCTGCTGTACACCATATCCCCTTGACGGCTTCTGGCTGAACGCAGCCTTGGGCTGTGTTGCTTTTTTATTATGGTTTCGCCTCCATTGCAAAGCCGCGTATGTTGGCGGCGCTAGCTGTTAAGGAGTAAATACGACGTGGGTTGGCCTCATTACCTGATGAGTCCAGAAGCATTGTCTAGGCTGTTCAATTCCATCGAAGAATTGGATTCGCTCAATGTTTTCGAGGTCAGCCTCAAGAGAGATGGGCCGGTCGTTGCACTTCGAGCAGACCTTCCTCGCTTCCCTGAGCATCCATCGCGGCGCTGGCCGCCCGGGGCGAACCGGGTTCAGGTGTGGATCGAGTTCATTGGAGTCGAGGCACTTTCGCTGACTGGTTTCGACAAGGATAATTCGGCTAATTTAGAGGTTGCGCCTATGCAGGCTGGCTATTCCTTCATGTTGCGTGGTCCCGCTATAGTCCTCAGCGGACAGTGCGAATGCATACGCATTGCTGGCGTAAGTGCCTATATCGACGAGGAAACAGTTAACAACGGCATGGAGAGGACACGCTGATGCGCGCCCCTCAGCTTTGACTTTAGCTTTCTGGAGAGTCTAGTGGAGCCAATCAAGAGAGGACAGCTTCAAGAGGAAATCGACGAAGCCATTGTTGAGTTTCTCGACACTGGGGAAGAGCTCAAGCTTGAGACAAAAAGCGATAGTGCGTGCCACTTCTTCCAAAAATTTACCGTAGGTGGTGATGAAGTTCAACTGCGAGTTGATTGGTCAGATATAAATGACGATGGTCACCCCGTGCTAGATGCTGACTTTTTCTGCTCGAAAACGAGAAAGAAAAGGTCCCTTAAGGGCAGTAGGCGGGAGTCTCACCACACACATACAATCCCAGAGAAAGGGCGGCAATACGTTTGGTCATATAAAAATTACAAAAGACCATTTAAGGTAAAAGTCAGGTGGCTGGCGCGTGCTGAAATGAAAGTTACTGTTGTAGCAGCAGCGGAAGCTACCGTTATTAGAAGTAAAAAGGCTAACAAGCGCATGTGTCGGACTGGTTTCCACCGCGCTCCAAACCACTAAAAATGCCGGCCTTAGACGCTAAAAGGGGAGAACCACCATGTCCATCGAGTTATGGCTTGCCTTCGTTGCCGCATCTGCGGTGCTTCTCATCATTCCTGGCCCGACCATCCTTACGGTCATAAGCTACTCCATGACGCATGGCCGGCGTGCGAACGTGCCGCTTGTCGCTGCCGTTGCTCTCGGCGACTCAACGGCCTTGGTGGTGTCGCTTCTCGGCTTGGGGGCACTCCTGGCAACCTCGGCTTTCTGGTTTACAGTCGTCAAATGGGCCGGCGGGCTGTACTTGCTTTACCTCGGTATCAAACTCCTTCGCGCTGGCATTTCTACCGCCGAGCTGTCTGCGCCAGCCGCGCCGGGATCTCGTTGGAAGCTATTCGCGAACACTTACCTGGTCACCGCGCTCAATCCGAAGGGCATCGTCTTCTTCGTTGCCTTTCTGCCGCAGTTCATCAACCCAAGCTTGGCCGTCACCCAACAGCTTTGGGTTCTTGCCGTCACGTTCGTCGCAATGGCCGCGCTCAACGCAACGCTGTATGCAGTATTTGCTGGCACGGCGCGAAAGCTGCTGGCATCGCCACGGGCGCAACGGCGCTTCAACCTGGCAGGTGGTTCGCTGCTGTCAGCAGCGGGTGTGTGGACTCTCCTCGCAAAGCGTCCTGCTTGAAGGCGGCTTACAACCCATCGAGCGGATGCCTAGGGAATGAGGCCAGATCCCGGTTCAGCTCACCGGGATTGAGGTGAATGGCAGCTCGATTTGGTCGATAGGAAGCGGCTTGCAGAAGTAATAGCCCTGGAACACGTGACAGCCAGCCTCGACGAGCCAGCCGAGCTGGTGGGCTGTTTCCACCCCTTCGGCCACCACCTCGAGCTGCAGGGATACTCCCATGGCGATGATGGTTCGCACGATGGCCATGTCATCGCCGCTCAGCAGCAGATCGTTGATGAAGCTCTGGTCGATCTTGATCTGATCCAGCGGTAGCTGTTTGAGGTACTGCAGCGAAGAGTAGCCGGTGCCGAAGTCGTCCAGGGCGAACCGGATGCCGAGACGCTTCAAGCGCCGCATCTTGTCGATTCCGGCCTCGACGTCGTCCAGCAGGCTGCTCTCCGTCAGCTCCAGCTTCAAGCGGTGGGGATTGGCTCCAGTGGCGGTGAGTACCCGCTGGATACGCTCGACGAAATCCGGCTCCTTGAACTGTCGGGCGCTGACGTTCACGGCCAGGGTCAGATGTGCCGTAGCCGCTTGCTGCTGCCAGGCCACCAGTTGCCGACACGCCTGTTCCAGCACCCAATCGCCGAGGGGCACGATCAGGCCACTCTCCTCGGCCAGCGGGATGAACTCCGCCGGTGACACCATACCGCGAGATGGGTGCTGCCAGCGGATCAGCGCCTCTGCCCCCAGCGGCCGATGGGCGGCGTCGTACTGAAGCTGATAGACGAGGCGGAACTCGCCACGCTGCAGGGCCAAGCGCAGATCGCGCCTGGTTTCGTTACGCGCTTCCATGAGGGCCTGGGTGGCATCGTCATGGAAGCAAATGGTGTTACGACCGGCAACCTTGGCATGGTGACAGGCGGCATCTGCCAGCTTGAACAGGGTCTCGACGTCGCTCGAGCCGTCGAACATCGCCACGCCCTGGCTTGCCGAGAGGAAGTGCTGAATCCCATCGATGGAGTAGGGCTCGGCCACGACGATCCGGATTCGGTCGGCCAGCTCTTCCGCCAGATTGGCCGCCTTGTCCGGCTGCTTGGGCAGGGAGTCGATGATGAGAAGAAACTCATCGCCGCCCAGCCGCCCAACCATACACCCCTCCTGCTGGAAGGTGCGCAGTCGCTGGGCAACCTCGCGCAGCAAGCGGTCGCCGGTACGATGGCCGTAGCTGTCGTTGATCTGCTGGAAGAGATCGAGATCCAGGTAGATCAGCGCGCCATGCTGGCCGTTGCGCTGACACAGCATCAATGAATGCGCCAGGTGCTCGCTCATCATGCGCCAGTTGGGCAGCTCCGTCAGGCCATCGAAGTGGGCCAACTGGTGGGCCTTGCGTTCGGCCACCAGTCGACGTGCCTCGCTTTCACGCAGCCGCAGCACCGCCAGGGCAAGCTGCTGCAACTGGCCCCGCCCCAGTTCGGCAAGGCGCTGGACTCGCGGCAGCTCGGGAACCTCCCGGTGGGGATGGGAAAGCGCGAGCAGCCCTTCGGCGATGATCAATAGGTGACGATTCAGGATCCGGGCGGAGTAAAAGGCGGCGACCAGCATCAGTGCCAGGATCGCCCCGCCAAACAGTAGCAGCGTGTTGAAGTGCCCAAGAGTGTCCTGATAGGCATCGCTGGTGCGCTCGCCGCTGCGCTGCGCCAGCTTGGACGAAAGGTGCCCCGTGAGCATGGAGAAGCGCAGGAATTCATGCTGTGCCTCGTCCAGGTAATGTCGGGCCCGGGTGGCATCCACGGTGGCGATGTCGCCGGCCATGATGATGAAGCGCCGATAGCCCTCGAAGGCCTCGCGCAAATGTTGGGCACTGCCGTGGTTCAAATCGATCATCAGCGGCGTTTCGGTCAACGTCTGTATCTGCCCGCCCAGGGTGGCAAGCTCGTTGACGAAGCTCGAATGCAGCCGATAGCTGGCAAGCGCCGACAGCTCGCCCCGGTCGGCCTGCTGCAGCATGTCCACTACGCCCTGATGTAACTCGCCCAGGCTCTGGGTGTAGTTGGCGGCCTGCAGCAGAGCGGCCATGTCCGCCGACTGAATGGCGTGGTTCTGAGTCATCCTTTCCTTGAGCACCTGCACCGCGGCAAGACCGAACAGCAGGGCAGGGATCAGCACCACCAGAGTGGGCAGAAGAAAGATCCAGATGAGCGGTCGGTTCGACTTCATGGGCAACCTTACGGTGCTTGGGAGGCCAGCGATGGCCACAGCTCCGGTGGAATGCTGGCACGGTAGAGATAACCCGCCTCACCCAGCGGCGAGAAGATTACCAGAGTGCCTTCGGCTGGGAAGTAATCCATCAAGTCGGCCAGGTTGGGACCATGGGCTACGATCATGCGGTTGGCGCTGCCGTCGACCGGCAGTGAGAGAGCCTTGCCGGTATGCTCGATGACCGGCCGCTTCTCGTCGTCCGTCATCGCGGCGGTATAGCGCAGCAGCTCATCGATCTGCTGGGGCTTGTTCGGGAACAGGATCCGAGCGGTCTCCTGCGTTCGGCAGAAGGGCGAGACGAGAACGGGATCCTCGATGGGCCAGGCGTGCCGCGCCATGTGCTCGGCGACAGTGGCCATGAGTTCACGACCCTCGTCGCTCAGGGGCCGCTGGGTAGCACAGTCGTCGAAGTCGACCGGCACCTTGTCGGGATGGCTCGTATCCGTCGGCCCATGGCGCATGTAGAACACGTAGCCGCCCTGGTACAGGGAAGCCAACAGCTCGGCGCTGGGCTCGACCGCTACGTGCTCATCCGCCCAGGCGAACAGACTGGCGAGACACAGCAGGCACGCCAACGGCAGGCGGCAATAGGGCAACGGCTGTCGAAACAAAGTGGGCAGAGGGAGCACGGACGACCCTGGTTATCGTTTGTAATGATGCAATATGCCATGAGAAATCTAGTACTCACTAGCCACCTTAGGTATAGGCAACGATATTTCTTGATCTAGATCAAGTTGATGGCCGGATGCACTTGCGCCAATAGTGCTGACTTGGTGTCGTGCTTTGGTTGGCGTTGCCCTCAACGTTTCTCTCGGTTACGTTGAGAAAAAAGCTGCAGAAGATGGCTTACGTAACCAAGACGTACTCAGGGATGCCGCATTAGGGATGATGGAAAACGTCATCCATTCTGCCAGCAGGGCGGTAGCGTCCCTGGAATTCACGCCTCAGCTCTACAGGTTACGGACCACAGCAACCCCTTTGCACTGCCCATGCGTTCCATTGCAGGTCTTCTTGGTACGAGGGCTGTGGCACCTTATGCAACGCGCTTTCACATGCCTGAGCTTGGGATCAGATGTGTGCTTTTTTACGTGATTTCTATAAATAAGAAGATGTGCATACAGTATATTGGTTCCGACAAATCGAGCACACGCGCGAATCCTGCATAGGTGGCCGAGCTATGCTTAAGTGAATGAAAAATCAATGAGTTGGAAGAAATGAAGCGCGTCAGATAATTTTATTGAACGTGCATGGGTGTTCATCCAATATCAGGACGCGCAGTCCAATCACTGTTAGCAAGAAGGTGAAAGTGGTATGTCTGCATCCTGGGACCAAAACAAATTCGATCGTTGGCAAGAACTTCACAAGAGCCTCAAAGAGTGCAAGCGAGCGAAGGAGTATGCTCAGGTTGTCGAGGTGGCCGGAAAGATCATAGATTTAGATAAGGAAGCGCCGTTTATTCGGATAATGTCACCTATTTTTTACAAGGAAATCGGCACGGCCTGTGAGAAGTTGGGTGACCTAAGTGAGGCTATTAGGAACTATCAACTTGCCGTGAACGGATTTAAACAATGCCGTGAGTCGAATAAGCCTGATGACTGGTTAAAAGATGTTCAGTCTTTGAGTAAGAAGATTGAGCGGTTGCAATCAAAGCTATGATCCTCGTCATTGCTAACAAGGCCAAGCACGGCGACAGCTTTTTCGTTGCGGCTTCGCCTCCACTACAAAGCTGCGCGTGTTGGCAGCGTTAGGTTTCTATATGCCCGTCGAATACATTGCACTCCTAATCAGTATCTTTTCGGTACTCGTGGCCGCTTTTTCGCTGGGCTGGAATATTTACCGCGACATCATCTTAAAGGCAAAGGTTGATGTCTCGTTTGCGGTAGTCACCATAATTCATGACACCATGCCGGAGAGGCCGCAATTCCTAAATATCAAGGCAACTAATTTCGGTCCGGGACCTGTGACCATAAGCATGATCTGTGTCAAGGAGGCGGAAATTTGGCGGCGACTTCTAAAAAAGACAAAACATGCAGTCATCACCCCTGATTACACAAACCCTTTGAGCGGAAAGCTTCCTGCCAAGATTGAGGTCGGTGACAAAATCGAGCTTCTATTGCCATACAACAAAGACTCTTTTCTGCGCACACATTTTACCCATGTTGGCGTGAACGACTACTTTGGTCGCACTCATTGGGCACCGAGGCGTGATTTAAAAAAGGCCTACGAGAAATGGAAGAAGGATTTCCAAAATGAAACCTAACCATTCGTTCGAGTCGTTCGCTTCACTCACTGGGACTGGCCGCCTGCGGCGTCCAGCCCCTCAACTCTAACGTTATATTCAGATGGGGGCACAATGACAGGCTTGGATACCCAGCGGGAGTTCGTCAAGACGAAACGTGAAGAGCTTAGAAGTCAGGAAGAGGCTCTCAAAGCGCTATATGATGAGAAAGCCCGTGAGCTTTGCCCCTTCAATATCGGTGACGAAATAGAGTATGAGCCAGGTAAAAGAGGAGTGGTAGATAGAATTTACTTTCCATGCGAGTGCTGGCGGCCCTTAGAAGAGCAAGTTCCTGAGTCTTGGGCGGTAACTGGCCGGAAAATCAACAAAAATGGGAGGTTCGGGAAAAAGGATTTTCAGGACGTTAGTAACGATACTCATGTTATTGATGGGACTTCTTGCCGCAGGAAGACCTTGGATGAGACCCTTGGGATCAAGTGAATATAACCAAGCATTGCAGCGGACAAGCCGCTGAATGCGGCGTTAGCGGTAAAGACGATACAGGTCAGACATGATAAGAAATCTAAAGCTTAAGTTTGGGTCGCATCGGACGGCGGCTCCTCTCACCCTGGATACCACGCCAATAACAGTTTTCGTTGGTCCCAACAATTCAGGGAAGAGCAAAGTTCTTACGGAAATTGAGCATTTTTGTCGTAAGACTTTCGCGCATCCTGCCAGTGTCGTGCTGGATGGTTTGGAGCTGGAGCCCTTTCCCGCGTCCGATCTTGAGGTCGAACTAGCTGCGTTGGAAATGGCCCCTAAACTTGGGGAGACAGTAAACGCCGGGCACATTCTAGTCGGAAAAGTGAATCCGCAGAACAACCAGATGTTACGGGTTCAGCTCAGCAAACAACAGCTCTTTAATGAGGCGCAAAACCCTCAGTCGAGATGTAGTTACTACTCGCAATTTTTGAGTATGTTTACGGTGAGAATGGACGGAACTAACCGCCTTAATCTCCTCGGCGAGCAGAATGGTGGTGATCTGCAGTCGACCCCATCCAACCACTTAGCGCATCTATTTATCGACAATGCACTGCGAAAGCGAGTCCGAGACATTGTTTTTGATGCCTTTAAGAAGTATTTCGTTATTGATCCAACAAACATCGGCAAGCTCAGGGTCCGCTTGTCAGATAGGGAGCCGATTGATGAGCGGGAAGAGAAAGGATGGGAAGAGAGGTCCGTTGCCTTTCACCGGTCTGCCGTCGAAGTGCAACATGCAAGTGACGGTGTGAAAGCTTTCATCGGAATCATTACTACGATACTCGCAGGGGATCCCAGGATCGCGCTGATCGACGAGCCAGAAGCGTTTCTTCACCCGGCGCTTTCAAATAAATTGGGAAAAGAAATCGCGAAAGCTTTGAGGGGTTCGAGAAAGCGTTTGTTCGTCGCAACTCATAGCTCCAGCTTCTTGATGGGATGTATTCAGTCAGGCTCGCCATTAAATATCGTACGCCTTACGTATAACTACGCTGAACCAACAGCAAGGGTGCTCCCAAAAGAGAAAGTGCTGGAGCTAATGAGAAATCCATTGCTTCGCTCAACGGGCGTTCTCAACGGGTTGTTCTACGAGTCAGTTATTGTTACGGAAGCTGACAGTGACCGAGCATTCTACCAAGAAATCAACGAGCGGCTTCTCCATGCAAGCGACCCCCGGGGCATCCATAGCTGTCTCTTCATTAACGCCCAGAACAAACAAACAGTGTGGGATATCGTCAAACCATTGCGGGAGCTCGGCATACCGGCATTGGGAATCGTTGACATCGATGTTTTGAAGGATGGGGGGCAAGTTTGGGGTAAGCCTTTGGAGGGTGCATTCATACCATCAGCGAGCCATGCATCAATGCATGCTCAGCGACAGTCTATGAAAGCACTATTCGACGCTACTGAAAAGGATATGAAGCGAGACGGTGGCATTGAACTCCTGAATGGCTCAGACAAGGAAGCATGTGCGAACTTATTGTCGCAACTTCAGGAGTATGGATGTTTGGTTGTCCCGGGCGGTGAGGTAGAGTCTTGGTTGCAGCCATTAGGCGCTGGTGGCCATGGATCTAAGTGGCTTATTGAAATGTTTGAAAAAATGGGAGATTCCCCGGAGTCGCCAAACTATCTGGCGCCTGCAAAAGGTGATGTTTGGGATTTCTTGGGCGCGGCCAGGGCGTGGCTCGCGGATCCGAACCGCAAGGGCATTCCTGTCCAATGACCGCTAACAAAGCGCTGCTGTCGGATAAATTTTCCGCTGCACTCCAAATTTTCCGCAGAGCGCGGCGTTAAGCGTCCATCCCAGCGAGGAACCAACCTTGGACATCCGTGTTGATGACGTGCGAAGTCAAGAAGTTATTGAACTAATACGAGAGCACCTTGAGTCGATGGCGCCGACGGCTCCTCCGGAGAGCCGGCACGCACTCGATCTCGATGGGCTACGTGGCCCCGACGTTACCCTTTGGGCGATGTGGGACGGAGCGGAGCTCGCCGGTATTGGGGCACTCAAGCGTCTTTCACAGACTCACGCCGAGATAAAGTCCATGAGGACCGCAAAGCCCTACTTGCGTCGGGGTGTTGCGTCACGCCTTCTTTCGCACATGATGCGTGAGGCAAAATCAAGCGGTTATAGTCAACTTAGCTTAGAGACCGGGTCGATGGAGTACTTTCAGCCTGCAAGGGCGCTATACGCTTCATTTGGCTTTGCCCCATGTGCGCCATTCGGAGATTACCTGGAAGATCCGAACAGTGTGTTCATGACCATCTACATAGATGAGGCCAGCGCTTAGCAAGCGGCTGAAAACCGCCGCAAAGGTTTACAGGTGTTCCCTGGCACCTACACTGCCGTGCAGATGAAGCATTCAATTCAGCATCAGGAGGCTTCATGGCATCGCGTAGGCTACCGCTCGCTCTCTCAATCGCAACCGCTGCGCTTGTGCTCAGCGGCTGTCCGTCGCCGGGGAATGGCGAGCCGCCGCCGACGACCGAAACAGCCGATACCTCTGAATCAGAAGCGGCGCTTGCTCCGCTTGAGGTAGGCGACGAGGAGATCCGTGCGGCGGATGGGGCCGTGCTGCTCAGCATGGAAGATGTGCCGGGCACCATTCGCGCGGATCGACAGGCTGAGTTTGGTGCTGCAGAGCGCTTTCAGGAAGCCTCGGTTTCGCCGGATGGTGTCTGGCTAGCCGTGGTCACCACGGGGGCGGCGCACAGTGCCGGCTGGCTTGTACGAGGGGAAGCGCGGCAGCTAAGGCCGGCTGCGTTCCAGTACGGCGGCAACATCACCATCGGGCCGTGGAGCGATGATTCGCGGCGGGTGGTTTTCGTGCAGGAAGGCCCTGCGGGCGGTCGAACGCTGACGGTGGTCGATGCAGAGCGGCTGGGAGAAACGGTGGGGGCAAGTGCCATGGCGGTACGCAGCCCCGAGCATGACGAGCGGGCACCCGAGGAGCGCATCTACGAGGCGCTGGCGTGGAGGAACGGAGAGCTGCTTTTCCGGGTGGGCGAAGAACGCTGGATATTCGATCCGGATAGTGAGGAGGTACGGTCCTCGCAGTAGGTTTCACAACTGCGTTTCACACTGAATTTTAAATCGTGGCGAGTGGTCCTCATGAATTCTGAGAGCCACTCGCCATTTTCGTTTCAGCTTGACTTAGGCTCCGTCTGAAAAGTCGGCGAGCGAAGGCCAGACAAGGCAAAAATCGGCGAAAAGACGGAGTTTACGGGGTGTAAATGAGTACTTTGAGCTGATTTTTAACGCCGTATGGCCGAGCGCAGCCAGTTTTCGGACAGAGCCTAGGCTTGGCCGCGCTGGTGCTGGCGTCGTCCCCCGGCCCAGGTTTCCAGAATGCTGCGGTCGTCGCCCAGCATCATCAGGGCGAACAGTCGCTCGCCGAGAGTTTTGCAACGGGCGTGACGGCGCCCAAGCAGCGGCGAGCCGTCGGGGTCGATCACCACGAAGTCGGCTTCCATGCCGGGGGCGAGGCGGCCGATCTTGTCGTCCAGCGAAAGCGCCTTGGCGTTGCCCAGGGTGAGGCCGTAGAGGCCTTGCCAGGCGGTGAGCGGCTGGCCGCGCAGTTGGCCTACCTGGTAGCCGGCCTTGAGCGTGGCGAGGCCGGAGAGGTCGGTGCCGCCGCCGATGTCGCTGGCATAGGTGATGTTGAGGCCGACCTCGCGTGCCGCCAGGCGGTCGAACAGGCCGCTGCCGAGGAACATGTTGGAGCTGGGGCAGAAGGCGATGTTGGCGCCGCGCTCGGCCAGCCTGCAACGCATCTCCTGGTCGAGGTGGATGCCGTGGGCGAAGGTGCTGCGCGGGCCGACCAGGCCGGACTGCTCGTATACTTCGAGGTAGTCGCGGCTCTCGGGGAACAGCTCGGCCACCCAGTCGAGTTCGCCGGGGTTCTCGGAGAGGTGGGTCTGCAGCCACAGGCTCGGGTCGTTGCGCAGCAGGCCGCCGGTGGCGTCGAGCTGCTGGCGGGTGGAGGTCGGCGCGAAGCGCGGGGTCAGGCTGTAGCCCAGGCGCCCTTTGCCGTGCCACTCGCCGATGAGCCGTTCGGTGTCGCGAATGCCGCCGTAGGTGTCGTCGCACAGCGCCTCGGGGGCGTTGCGATCCATCAGCACCTTGCCGGCCAGCATGCGCAGGTCGCGTTCGCGGCAGGCCGAGAAGAAGGCTTCCACCGAGGTGGGGTGGCTGGAGCAGAACACCTGGGCGGTGGTGGTGCCCACCCGCAGCATCTCGTCGAGGAAGGCATTGGAGATCACCTCGGCCCGCTCGCGCTGGGCGAAGCCGCACTCTTCGGGGAAGGTGTACTCGTTCAGCCAGTCCAGCAGCTGACGCCCGTAGGAGGCCATGATCTCCAGTTGCACGTAGTGCACGTGGCTGTCGATGAAGCCGGGCATCACCAGCTTGCCGCGATGATCCACCGTCTCGATGCCTTCGGGCAGGCGTGGCGCCAGCGCTGCGTAGTCGTCGATGGCCTTGATGCGGCCGTTCTCCAGCCACAGCGCGCCGTCGGCGTAGTGACGCACGCTGCCTTCGGCGGGGCTGTCGCCTTCGCCGGGATCGGCATCGAAGCTCAGCAGTTCGGCGCGTATTACGCGGGATTCGTTGCTCGTCATATCTGGGGCTCGTTGGTTGCTGCCCCCGGCGTCCGCTGCCGGGGGTCAGTGATTCGTCCGGTTCGTAGGGTTAGAACAGGGCACGCAGCTCTGCCGGCGCCAGGCCACGCTGATCGGCGCGTTCGGCATTGCCCACCATCGGCAGCAGTTCGGCCAGGGCGGCGATGGCGATGGCGTAGGGCGTCTTGTCGCCGCCTCGGATCGGTTCGCCATCCGGGCCTCTGGCCAGCCCGATGGGGCAGCGCACCCGGGCCAGGGCCGCGTCGTCGTGGCCGGCATCGGTGAGCCGCGAACGGAAGCTGGCCCACTTGCTCTTGGAGCCGATCAAGCCGATGGAGGCGATGTCGTCCCGCTGGAGCAGGGCGTCGACCAGGGCGCGATCCTCGGCGTGGTCGTGGGTCAGCACCAGCGCGTGGCTGCCCGCCGGCAGTGCCGCCACGGCGGCCTGCGGGTCCGGGGCGTGGCGGCAGGCCAGGCGCGGTTGTTCCGTGGTCCAGGCCGGGAATACGCCCTCACGGCTGTCGTGCCACAGCACACGCCAGGGCAGCGGGGCGGCCAGGCGTACCAGTTCGTTGCCGACGTGGCCGGCACCGAAGATGGCAAGCGTAGCCGCGCTGCCGGGGAACACCTCCAGCAGCACGTTGACGAAGCCGCCACAGCACTGGCCACTGCGACCGCCCAGGGCGAAGGCTTCGAGGCTCATGCCGGCGTCGCCCTGTGCCAGCTTCTCGCGGGCGGCGTCGATCACCTGGAACTCGAAGGTGCCGCCACCCAGGGTGTCGAACACGTCGCTCTCGCTGATCACCATGCGCGCGCCGGGCTCGCGGGGCGTGGAGCCGGCGCTGGTCACCACGGTGGCCAGCGCGTGGGGCAGCCCCTCGCGCTGCAGCCGGTGCAGCGCTTCGTGCCAGGGAGTGGGCCGTGGCGCGTTCATTACGGCGCGCCTCGTTCCAGCCGTGCGCTGTCGTAGCGGCTACGCAGCTCCTCGGCGGCCAGCAGCACCCGCTCCGGCGTGGCCGGGGTGTCGAGTCGGGGCGCTTCGGCGTAGTCCGCCAGGCTGGCCAGGGCGTCGCGCAGCGCCGACCACACCGCCATGCCGAGCATGAAGGGCGGCTCGCCCACCGCCTTGGAGCGGTAGATGCTGGCCATGGAGTTGGGGTGGCCCTCCATCAGCTTGACGTTGAACACCGGCGGCAGATCGCCGTAGGTCGGGATCTTGTAGGTGGCGGGGCCGTCGGAGATCAGCCGGCCGGCCTCGTTCCACTTCAGCTCCTCGCTGGTCAGCCAGCCCATGCCCTGAATGAAGCCGCCCTCCACCTGGCCGATGTCGATGGCCGGGTTCAGCGAGTCGCCCACGTCGTGCAGGATGTCGACCCGGTCGACCTGATACTCGCCGCTCAGGGTGTCGACGCTGACCTCGGCCACGGCGGCGCCGAAGGCGTAGTAGTAGAAGGGGCGGCCCTGGCCGACGTTGCGGTCGTAGTGGATCAGCGGCGTGGCGTAGAAGCCCTTCTCGGAGAGCGAGATGCGGTTGAGATAGGCCGCCTGGACCAGCTCGCCCCAGGGAATGCGGCGCTCGCTCTCGCCGTGGCCCGCCACCAGGTGGCCGGCTTCCATGCGCATCTCTTCGCGGTCGAGCCCCTGATCCTTGTAGAGGTGCTCGTGAGCGAAGTCGAACAGGCGCTGCTTGAGCTTCACGCAGGCGTCGCGGGCGGCCTGGCCGTTGAGGTCGGCGCCGCTGGAGGCCGCGGTGGGCGAGGTGTTGGGCACCTTGTCGGTACGGGTGGCGGTGATGCGCACCTCGTCGACGTCGAGCCCCAGCTCGCGGGCCACCACCTGGCAGATCTTGGTGTGCAGGCCCTGGCCCATCTCGGTGCCGCCGTGATTGATCATCACGCTGCCGTCGGTATAGACGTGCAGCAGGGCACCGGCCTGGTTGAGGTGCTTGGCGGTGAAGGAGATACCGAACTTCACCGGGGTGAGCGCCAGGCCGCGCTTGATGATCGGGCTCTCGGCGTTGAACTCGGTGATGGCACGCCGCCGTGCCCAGTACTCGCTGCTGGTTTCCAACTGCTCGACCAGCTCGCGCAGCAGCTTGATCTGATCCACCTGCTGGCCGTAGTGGGTGGTCTGCCGGCCGGGCCGGTAGAAGTTGCGCTTGCGCACCGTGAGCGGGTCTTCGCCGATACGCCGGGCGATGTCGTCCATCGCCGCTTCGATCACCATCATGCCCTGGGGGCCGCCGAAGCCGCGGAAGGCGGTGTTGGAGGCGGTGTGGGTGCGGGCGCGATGGCCGGTTACGCGAGCTTCGCCCAGGGAGTAGGCGTTGTCGCTGTGGAACATGGCGCGGTCGACGATGGCGTCCGAGAGATCGGGGGAGTAGCCGCAGTCGCCGATCACGGTGATCTCGCCGCCCTGGATCACGCCCTGCTCATCCACGCCGAGGCGGTAGCGGTTGTGGAACGGGTGGCGCTTGCCGGTAACGCGCATGTCGTCAGCGCGGGGCAGGCGCACGCGGGTGGTACGGCCGGTGCGCCGGGCAATCAGCGCGGCGATACAGGCCCAGGGCGAGGCCTGGGTCTCCTTGCCGCCGAAGCCGCCGCCCATGCGGCGTACTTCCACGGTCACGGCGTGGAAGGGGATGCCGAGCACCTCGGCCACCAGCTTCTGGGTCTCGCTGGGGTGCTGGTTGGAGGTGTGGACGATCACGCCTTCGTCTTCGGTGGGCTGCACCAGGCAGGCCTGACCTTCCAGATAGAAGTGCTCCTGACCGCCGACGAACTGCTCCGCCTCGACCACGTGGGCGGCGCTGTCCAGGGCCTGTTCCCAATCGCCGCTCTGCTGCACGTGGGTGGGACGCACGAACTCGCCGCGCTCGGCGGCGGCCACCGGATCGAGGCAGGCTGGCTGCTCGTCGATCTCGGCGATGCCCTGGGCCAGCGCCGTGTTCACCGCCTCGCGGGCGGCGCGATGGCTCTCGGCCGCCACGGCGAACAGCACCTGGCCGACGTAGCTGATCTCATCCTCGACGAAGATCGGGTCGCCCGGAAATACGGGGCCGATATCGGTGTGTCCCGGCACGTCGTGGAAGCCGACCACGTCGACCACGCCGGGCATGCTGCGCACCTTGTCCAGATCAAGCCGGGTCAGCCGGCCATGGGCGACGGGCGAGAGCGCCAGCGCCACGTGCAGCGCATCGGCCGGGGCCTTGAGGTCGTCGATGTAGGAGGCGCGGCCGGTCACGTGCTTGATGGCGCTCTCGTGGGCGCGAGAGTGCGGATGCGTGCCCGGCGTGACGGTATCGCGGGCCAGCGGGCTGGAGCCCTTGATCTCGCCCCTGAGCTCCTCGCGGGCAGCGGCGGAGTCCGCGCTCACGTCGTCGACAGCGTCTATGTCCTTTGGCGCGGCTTCGGGCGCCTTGGAAATTGGTGCGGCACCGGGCGCCTTGGAAAGCTTAGTGAGCGTACGCATGGAGCATCACCTCCCGGGGGCTGTCGGTGTCGGCCTGGGCGATCGAAAGGCGCAGGCGCTCGAGCAGGTTGGCGGCGGAGAGCCGGCGGTAGTGAGCGCTGCCACGCACGTCGCTCATGGGCTGGAAGTCGTTCGACAGGGCCTCGCGAGCCGCCTGGAAGGCCGCCAGGTCCGGCGCCTTGCCCTCCAAGGCCGCTTCCGCATTGGCGGCCCGCTTGGGAATGGCCGCCATGCCGCCGAAGGCGAGTCGCACGTTGCGCATCACGCCGTTCTCCAGGCGGTAGGCGAAGGCGCCCAGCACCGCCGAGATGTCGTCCTCACGACGTTTGGACAGCTTCCACACCTTGAGAGTTTGGCCCGCCTCGGGGTGGGGCAGGAAGATCGCGCGAATGGCCTCGCCCTCACGCAGCGCGGTGCGCTTGTAGTCGAGGAAGAAGTCGTCCAGCGGCAATTCACGCTCACCCTCGGGGCCGACCAGGCGCAGACGCGAGCCCAGCGCCAGCAGCACCGGCGGGGTGTCGCCGATGGGCGAGGCGTTGGCAACGTTGCCGCCCAGGGTGCCGCGGTTGCGCACCTGCTGGGAGCCGAGCCGGTACAGCAGGTGGGCGAAGGCGTCGTAGTGCGCTTCCAGCAGCGGTTCGAGACGCGAGTAGGTGACGGCGGCGCCGATCCACCAGCCGCTGCGGCCGTCTTCCAGCGTGGCATCGTCGATGTCGTTGAGTTCGGCGACCCGGGTCACGTCGATGACGTGCTCGAAGCGCGCCAGGCGCTGGGTCGATTCGAGCCACAGGTCGGTGGCGCCGGCGACGAGCCGCGCCTTGGGGTGCCGCTTCAGGCAATCGGTGAGTGCTGCAAGCGTGGTGGGCTGCAGGAAGGCGGCGTCGTTATCGGCCGCCTTCGCCTCATTCTTGGGCTCTGCTGGCTGGGTCTCTGCGGCGGCGTCGAGCCACAGCGGGCGATTCTCGGGATGCTGGTTCATGCTCAGGGCGGCATCGCGGATCGGGCGATAACCGGTGCAGCGGCACAGGTTGCCGCCCAGCGCGGCTTCCAGGCGCTGCGGCGTGAGGGGGGCCGGAGTATGGCGCTGCTGTTCGTGCAGGGTGAACAGCGACATCACGATGCCCGGCGTGCAGAAGCCGCACTGGCTGCCATGGCACGCGACCATGGCGGCCTGGGCGGGATGCAGCTTTTCGCCCTGGGCAAGACCCTCGACGGTGACCAGGTAACGGCCATTGAGCTGATGTGCGGGCGTGATGCAGGCGTTGGCACTGTGATAGCGCAGCTCGCCATTGGGGCCGGGTTCGCCGATGGCCACCGTGCAGGCGCCGCAGTCGCCCGAGGCGCAGCCCTCCTTGGTGCCGGTAGCGCCGAGCGTATCGCGCAGCAGCTCCAGTACGCTGGTTTCCGGGGTGGCTTCGCTTCTGCACGGCCTCCCGTTGAGCATGAAGTCGATCATCGCCTTGTCTCTTGTTGGCTATGTCTCTTTGACATTGTGGTTGTTGGTAAAAGCTGTGACACGGTCGTTGTGGCGTGACGCACGGTGCCAGTGTTGGTTCGTCTGTTTCGACGATTGTTGACCAAATGGTCAGGATGTATCCAGCATGGGCCAGAATGTCGCACTTTGCAAGCGCAAAGACGCCCATGGTCTCATTTGCAGGAACCGCCGCGGTGGGGCACTCTCTTGGCATCCCACCATCATTCACAGGGCAGGGCCTGTCGATGACCGACGTGACCGAAACCGAGACCTTGCAGCCTGTACGGCCGGGTGGCGAAAGCAATGGCGCCACACGCGAGCGCAACGAGCGCGAGATACTCGAAGCCGCCGAGCGGGTGTTCGCCCGCTTCGGCTATCGCGGCGCCAGCGTTCAGGCCATCGCCGAGGAGGCGGGGCTGCCCAAGTCCAACGTGCTCTATTACATGGGCAACAAGCGTGGGCTGTATGTACGTCTGCTCGAGCGCATGATGGCGCGCTGGAACGCCTTGCTCGATGACATCAGCGTGGAGGACGACCCGGCCGAAGTGCTGGAGGCCTTCATCCGCAGCAAGATGCAGCTGTCTCGCCAGCACCCGGAAGGGTCGCGTCTGTTCGCCGCGGAGATACTCGGCGGTGCGCCTTTCCTGCAGGGCTATTTGCGCGGCGAGCTGCGCGAGTGGGTGCGTACCCGGGCGAGAATCTTCGAACAGTGGGCCGAGCGCGGCCTGATGGATCCGGTCGACCCGGTGTGGCTGATCTTCCTGATCTGGTCGGCCACCCAGCACTACGCCGACTTCGAGGCCCAGGTGCTGGGCATCATGGGCCAGGACGAGATCTCGGATGCCGACGTGGAGCGGATCACCCGGTTCCTGACCCAGGTGATCCTCAAGGGGTGTGGGGTCAAGCCTCCCTCGGCAACGCCAGGCTGATCGCCACCGTCGCCATGAGCATGGCGCTCGACACCCACAGCGTGGCGCTGAGGCCGCCGGTCATGTAGAGCCAGCCGGAGAGCAGGGTGCCGATCAGCCGGCCCATGGCGTTGGCCATGTAGTAGAAGCCCACGTCCAGCGAGACCCCGTCCGAGCGCGCCATGCGCACGATCAGGAAGCTGTGCAGGCTGGAGTTCACCGCGAACACCGCGCCGAACAGCAACAGCCCGCCCAGCAGTACCACGTGCGGCAGCCACTCCAGACCTTGTACTTGAAGACCGAGCGCGATCAATGCCGGCAGGGCCGCCAGCGCCGCGGCCCAGGCGATGGCGGCGCTGCGGCCCGCCGTGCGCCCAGTGATGCGTGGTGCCACCGCCTGCACCGCCCCGTAGCCGATCACCCATAGCGCCAGAAAGCCGCCGACCCGCCAATGGTCCCAGCTGAACTGGGTGGCGAGGAATACCGGCAGCGCCACCACGAACCACACGTCGCGGGCGCCGAACAGGAACATGCGCGCCGCCGAGAGAATGTTGATCGCCCGGCTCTTGGAGAGAATCTCGCGGAACTTCGGCTTGGCCTTGGCGCGGCCCAGGTCGGCGTCGAGGCGCAGCAGCGAGAGGCCGAGCACGCCGACGAGCATCAGCGCCATAGCCAGTATCGCGCCCTGGAAGCCGATCAGCGTGAGCAGCAGCCCGCCGAGAAAGAAGCCCACCCCCTTGAGCGCATTCTTCGAGCCGGTGAGCAGCGCCACCCAGCGGTAGAGCGAGGTGTGCCCCTCGTCGCCCGCCGGCACCAGGCCCTTGATCGCGCTCTTGGCGCTCATCTTGTTGAGGTCCTTGGCGATGCCCGAGAGCGCCTGAGCCGCCATCACCCAGGGCACCGCGAGCCAGGCCGTGGGCACCAGCAGCATGGCCAGAGCGACGATCTGCAAGCCCAGCCCCAGGTTCATGGTGCGGTTGAGCCCCAGCCGTGCGCCCAGCCAGCCGCCCACCAGGTTGGTCACCACGCCGAAGAACTCGTAGAACAGGAACAGCAGCGCCACTTCCAGCGCCGAATAGCCGAGCTGGTGGAAGTAGAGCACCACCAGCATGCGCAGGGCGCCGTCGGTGAGCGTGAAGCCCCAGTAGTTGCCGGTTACCAGCAGGTACTGGCGAACCTCGCGGGGCAGGGCGGCAACGCGCGCGATCATTCCTTGTTGCTCTCCACCCCGGTGGCTTTCCCCACCTTGGCGGCCAGCTCCGCGGTGCGGCAGGCGTAGCCGTACTCGTTGTCGTACCAGGCGTAGAGCTTCACCTGGGTGCCGGCCACCACCATGGTGGATAGGGCATCGACGATAGAGCTGCGCGGGTCGCTGCGATAGTCGATGGAGACCAGCGGGCGCTCCTCGTAGCCGAGGATGCCGGCCAGTTCGCCCTCGGCGGCCTGCTTCAACAGCGCGTTGACCTCCTCGACCGTGGTCTCGCGCGCCACCTCGAACACCATGTCGGTGAGCGAGGCGTTGGCCAGCGGCACGCGCACGGCGTGGCCGTTGAGCTTGCCGGTGAGCTCCGGGAAGATCGCGGTGATCGCCTTGGCCGAGCCGGTGGTGGTGGGGATCAGGCTCATGCCGCAGGCCCGGGCACGGCGCAGGTCCTTGTGAGGGGCGTCGAGGATCACCTGGGTATTGGTGATGTCGTGAATGGTGGTCATCGAGCCGTGGCGGATGCCGAGCCGCTCGTGGATCACCTTGACCACCGGCGCCAGGCAGTTGGTGGTGCAGCTCGCCGCGGTGACGATGCGGTGGCTGGCGGGATCGAAGAGGTGGTCGTTGACCCCCATCACCACGTTGAGCACGCCTTCTTCCTTCACCGGCGCGCTGACCACTACGCGCTTCACGCCCTGGTCCAGGTAGCCCTGGAGCTTGGCGCTCGTCTTCATCTTGCCCGAGCACTCGATCACTACGTCGCAGTCGGACCAGTCGGTGTCGGCGATCTCGCGATTGGTGCTGAAGTCGATGCGCTTGCCGGCCACCTCGATGGCGTCCTCGGTCGACGTGATATCATCGCCGCCGCCGCTCCACTGGCCGTGCACCGAGTCGAACTGCAGCAGGTGGGCGAAGGTGGCGGCGTCGCCGCCCGGGTCGTTGATGCGCACGAACTCGAGGTCCGGGTTGGTCCAGCCGGCGCGCAGCGCCAGGCGGCCGATGCGACCGAAACCGTTGATGCCGATGCGTAGGGTCATGTCGGGGCTCTCGTGTTTGTAGAGAAAGTCGTGAGTGAACGTCGGTGGCGAAACATATGGCAAATCGTATATGAAGCGAGATGACAATTCGATGACGCCCGGCGGCGAACTGCCCATCGATGCCCAACTGCCGGCGATCCGCCAGGCGCTGGCCGCGCATTCCCGCGTGCTGCTGGTCGCCGAGCCCGGGGCGGGCAAGACCACCCGGGTGCCGCTGGCGCTGCTGAACGAGGCCTGGTGCCTGGGCGAACGCGGCGCAGGCCGCCTGCTGCTGCTGGAGCCGCGGCGGGTGGCCGCTCGCCTGGCCGCCGGTTTCATGGCGGAAAGCCTGGGCCAAAGAGTAGGCGAGACCGTGGGCTACCGCATGCGCGGCGAGAGCCGGGTGGGGGCCAACACGCGACTCGAGGTGGTCACCCAGGGGGTGCTGACGCGAATGCTGCAGGACGACCCGCTGCTCGAAGGGGTGAGCGGCATCGTCTTCGACGAGTTTCACGAGCGCAGCCTGGAGGCCGACCTGGGACTGGCCCTGGCGCTGGATGCCCAGTCGGTGCGTGACGACCTGCGCCTGTTGGTAATGTCGGCCACCCTCGACGTCGAGGCGCTGCTCGGCGTGCTCGGCGAAGCCACGCCGCTGCTCGAAAGCCAGGGGCGCAGCTTCCCGGTGGAGACCCGCTATCGTCCGCTCAGCTTTCGCTCCAACTCCAACTCCAGCTCTCGCGACGACGCCGCAAGCCAGCAGGCTATAGCGGTAGGGGAAGCCCTTGCCCTGAGCGAAGGCGATGCTCTGGTGTTCCTGCCCGGGGTGGCCGAGATCCGCCGCCTGGCGCGGGAGCTGGCCAGCCGTAGGCCCGAACTGGCGGTGCGCGAGCTGCACGGGCGGCTGCCGCTGGAGGAGCAGCGCCGCGCCTTGAAGCCTGAGGCCGACGGTCGGCGGCGCGTGGTGCTCTCCACCGCCATCGCCGAATCCAGCGTCACCGTGGATGGCGTACGCATCGTCATCGATGCCGGTCAGGAGCGGGTGCCGGTGTTCCAGCCGCGCAGCGGGCTCAGCCGGCTGGAGACCCGTCGCGTCAACCGTGCCAGCGCCGACCAGCGCCGCGGCCGGGCCGGGCGTCAGGGGCCGGGGCTTTGCCTGCGCCTGTGGGCCGAGGAGCAGCCGCTGCCGGCCCACGGCGAGCCCGAGATGCTGCAGGCCGATCTCGCTCCGCTGGCCTTCGAGCTGGCCCGCTGGGGAATCGTCGAGCCGAGCGCGCTGGCCTGGATCACGCCGCCGCCCGCCGGGGCGCTGGCGGCCGGGCGCCGCCTGCTGCAGCGGCTCGGTCTGATGGACGAGGGCCTCCTGCTCACCGAGCTGGGTCGAAGCTGTATACGCTGGCCCACCCATCCGCGCCTGGCGGCGATGCTGGCGCGTGCCGGCGAGCTCGACGCCGTGCCGCTGGCTTGTGCCCTGGTGGCGACGTTGGAGGGGCGAGACCTCGACGGCGAACAGGACCTGGAGCGCACGCTGCAGGCCCGCCTGGCGCAGCCCACCGCTCACCGTCAATGGCAGCACGAGGCTCAGCGCCTGGCGCGGATTGGCGGCGTGGGCCTGGAGGTCACGAGCCTGGCGCCGCTGGGGGAGCTGCTGGCGCTGGCCTATCCGGACCGCGTCGCGCAGCGTATCCAGCACGACGCCGGGTCGGGTCGCTTCCGCCTGGCATCCGGGGGCCTGGCGACCCTGCCCGAGCGGCATGCGCTGGCCCATGCCGAGCTGCTGGTGGCCGCCGAGCTGGATGGTCAGGCCAGCGGCGCACGAATCTTCCGCGGCGTGGCCATCGAGCGAGCGCGGCTCGAGGCGCTGTTTCCCGAAACGCGAGAGTGGCGGGCGAGCCTGGAGTGGTCGGAGGAGCAGGGGCGCCTGATCGGCGAGCAGGTACGCGGCCTGGGGGCGGTGGTGCTCGAGCGCAAGGCGCTTTCGTCGCTGCCGCCGGAGGCGGTGCGTCAGGCGCTGCTCGACGCCCTGCGCCGGCGCGGCGAGCTGCCCTTCGACGACAGCGCCGAGCAACTCCGCGGCAGGGTAGCGCTGCTGCGCCAGGCGTTGGGCTCTCGGGGGGATCAAGATTGTGAGGATGAGCAGGATTGGCCCGACTGGTCGTTGTCGGCGCTGCTCGATGATCTCGAAGCCTGGCTGGGGCCGCACCTCGACGGCGTCAGAAGCCTCGACGCGGTGGCGCGGCTGCCGCTGGGCCGCTTTCTACTCGACGGTCTCGACTGGTCGTTGCGTAGCCGGCTCGATGCGCTGGCGCCGGAGCGTCTCGAAGTGCCCAGCGGCTCGCAGATACGCCTCGACTACACGCCGTGCCTGGAGGGCCGGCCACCGGTGCTGGCGGTGAAGCTGCAGGAGACCTTCGGCTGGCGGGAGTCGCCGCGTGTCGCCGAGGGGCGTGTCGCCGTGTTGCTGCACCTGCTCTCGCCGGCCCGGCGCCCGCTGCAGGTCACCGCGGATCTCGCCAGCTTCTGGGCCAACGGCTACCCCGAGGTTCGCAAGGAGATGCGCGGCCGCTACCCCAAGCACCCCTGGCCCGAGGACCCCACCACCGCCGAGGCCACCGCCCGCACCAAGCGGCGCTCATGAGCCGGTGCTGATGCCTTCAACCGGGTATCAGCGCCGCCACGCCCATGCCCAGCGACACGAACCCCAGCGCGATGCCGAAGGCGGGCCAGGGTTGAAGCCTGCTTTCGCTCCGCTTGAGCATCCAGGCCAGCCGTCGAAAGCCACGCTCGCCTTGCCGTTCCAGCGCCTGGCGCCATGCGAGGCGTGCCCGCCCTGGCTGCGGCAGCCGAGGTTTGAGGAGAACCGCCACGACCGCCAGCCCAAGAGCGAGGGATGGCTCCAGCAAGCCTGAGCGCAGGATGGCGAGCGGTGCTGCGACAAGCGGGGCGTACCACTGCCAGCCCCAGGCCACCAGCACCGGCAGGGCTGCCAGCGTGGCCCAGCCCAGCAACAGGCTGCCGGGTAGGTGTAGCGTCTGCCGGCTGGGAGGCGAGCGCCATAGCAGCCACAGCAGGCGCAGCATCAACAGGCCGGTGGCGATGCTCGAGAGGGAGAGCAGCCAGCCGGCCCCCTCGGCTTCCGCCAGCGCATTCTCCATGGTGGTCTTGACCAGCACGCCGCCAGTGGGCGGCACGCCCGCCAGCGCCAGGGCCGGCAGCAGCATGCCGAGCAGTACCCAGCGATGCTCCCTGCCGTGCACCCGGTTGGCCATGCCCGCCCCCAGAAACAGGCTGGCCTTGGCCAGGGAGTGCGTTGCCGCCAGCAGCAGCAGGGCCGTCATGGCGGTGGCCGGTGAGCCGCTGTAGAGCACCAGACCCAGCAGAGCGGTGAGCAGCCCCATCTGACTAACGCTCGACCAGGCCAGCACGACCTTGGCGTGATCGTGAACGATGCCGCGCAGCGCCGCATAGAGGGCGGCGACCAGCCCCACCATCACCATGCCGGGGCCCCAGGCCACGGTGGCATCGCTGAGCGGGAGCAGGCGCAGGGCGCCCAGCAGGCCGAGCTTGATCATCAACCCCGAGAGAATGGCGCTGGCCATGGGCGGTGCGACCGGATGTGCCAGCGGCAGCCAGGCATGCACGCCGATGACACCGGCCTTGATGGCCAGGCCGAATGCCAGGTAGCCCAGGGCCAGAGGAGGCAGTTCGTGGCGGGTCAGCCCGGCGAAGCTCAGGTCGCCGGTGGCGTTGGCAATGAGGGCGAGGCCCGCCAGCATCGCCACTTCGGCCAGCAGCAGCATGGCCAGGTAGCCCAGGCCGGCCAGACGCGAGGCCCGATGCCCGTCGTGCTGCACCATGGCCCATCCCAGCAGGCTGAGCAGCGCGGCGCCGGTGTAGAAGGTGAGCAGGTCCGCGGCGAGCAGGGTGCAGAGATGGATCACCGCCGCCGCTGCCAGGATGGCCAGTAACCGGTGGGCGGCAGGGAAGGTGGCGCGCCAGGAATAGGTGGCCCACAGCACCAGCGGCCAGATGCACAGCGCCGGCAGCAGGAAGGCCAGGCCGGTGGCATCCAGCATCAAGCCGTGCCAAGTCGTCAGTGTCATGACGGGACCCAGGCCCCAGGCCAGCGCGGCAAGCCCCAGTGCCAGCCAGGCGAGGCGTCGGGTGGTGTCGCTGTGGGTGGGGCGAGAGGCGATAACGGCGGCCCGGCGCGGCTCGGGGCGCAGCCCCAGGTCGAACAGACGCCACAGGCAAGCAGCGGTGAAGAAGGTGCCGAGCAGCACGACCGCGGCAATGAGGTAATGGCCCTGCGCCAGTGCCCCTTGCAGCAGCCACCACTTGCCGACGAACCCGCCGGTCGGGGGGATGCCCAGCAGGCTGAGACCGGCCAGCGCCATGGCCAGCCAGGCCAGCGGCAGGCGTCCGGCATCGCCGGCCAGCCGGCTGAGGCGATCGTGGCCGTGGGCGACGACGATGGCGCCGGCGGCAATGAACAGGGCGCCCTTGGCCAGCCCGTGGGCAAGCAACAGCAGCAGGCCGCCCGGAAAGGCAGGGTCGTGCGCGGCGTTCGGCGTGGGCCAGTTCATGTCGGCCTCGAGCCCGAGCAGCAGCAGGGCGTAGCCGCTGTGGCAGAGCGTGGACCAGGCAATCAGGAGCTTGAGCCGGGTCTGCAGCGCGGCCTGAACGCCGCCCCAGCCCAGTGCCGCTATCCCGATCAGCACCAGCCAATCGAGCTGAGCGCTGTGGAGCTGGGCCAGCGGGGCCAGCCACAGGCGCCACAGCACGAACAGGGTCGCCGCCACGACCACCGCCGAGAGCATGGCACTGACCGGTGCCTGTGCCTTGGAGTGGGCGGCCGGCAGCCAGGTGTGCAGCGGCACCACGGCGGCCTTGATCAGCAGCCCCAGGGTAAGCAGGGCGGCCGCCAGGCGCATGGTGGCGTCATCCTCGAGCGCGTCGACCAGCAGGCCGAGGTCGAGCCGGCCGGTCTGGCCGTAGATCAGTGCCGTTCCCAGCAGGTAAAGCAGCGAAGCCAGCAGCGAGGCCATCAGATAGCGCAGGGCGGCCTCGCCGAAGCGGTCGTGGGGAGAGCGGGCCACCAGACCGACGCCGGCCAGGGTGACCAGCTCCAGCGTCACGTAGAGATTGAACAGATCCTGCGACAGCAGCAGGGCATTTAGGCCGCCCCACATCATCCACCACAGCGGCCACAGATGCCGGTCGCTGGATGTCGACGGGTCCAGCAGCAGGGCCAGGCTGGCAGCGCCTGCCACGATGGCCGTCATGCCCAGCATCGAGAGTGTGGGCAGATCGAGGTGCCAGGCGATGCCCAGCGGCGGCGGCCAGTTGCCCAAGGCGATGCCGAGGGCCTCCCCGCCCAGCGTCGCCGGCAAGGAGAGTACGAGGCACATCAGCATGGCAGGCAGCCCCAAGGCCACCTGGCGCTTGGGTGAGAGTGCGCCGAGAAAGGCCGCCAGCGAAAGGCCGAGCGGCAGCAGAATCGATGACGGTAGTGCCCAGGCGGCCAGCCCCGTTGCCGTCATTGCGACTCCTCATGCCGTCGTTCGTGGGCACGGATCGTCAACCCCAGTGCCGCGGCCGTGGTGCTCACGGCCACCACGATGCCGGTCAACACCATCACGTGGGGGACCGGATCGATGCCGGAGTCGGTGCGCGCGAGAGTGACCAGCAGCAGAAAGGTGGCGCTGGCCAGCACGTTGAGCGCCAGAATGCGGCGCAGCAGATCGTCGGTGCGGAACAGACCGATGACGGCCATGCCGCAGAGCAGGGCGGCCACGACGGCATAATAGAGGCTCATCGACCGGGCTCCCCGTACAGGTAGAGGGCCATCAACATCAGTGCGATCGAGAGTGCCGTGGCGACTTCCACGGCCAGGATCGCCGACTTGGCCAGCGCCTGAGGAATCGCCAGGAAGGTGCCGGTCAACAGCAGACCGCCCAGGCCGACGGCGAGAAAGAGTGCCAGCCCCGCAACCAGCAACAGGCGCAGCAGGGTCTTGAAACGGGGCTGCTGCATCCAGCCGACACGGTCGGCCAGCAGCAGCAGAATGCCGCCGGCTCCCAGCACCGCGCCGGCCGGGAAGGCGCCGCCCGGGGCATGGGCGCCGCGCCACAGCAGATAGGTGGGAACGAGCAGGAACAGCGGATGCAGCAGGCGCGACAGGGCGGGCAGGCCGGGTAAAGAGGTTGCCGGAGCGAAGGGACGCAGCGCCGGGCCCAGTGACCACACCAGCATCACGGCGCCCAGCATCACTGCCACTTCGAGCAGCGTGTCCAGCGCGCGGATGTTGAGCAGTACGGCAGTCACGGCATGGCTGACGCCGGTGGCGTCCAGCTCGGCCGTCACCTCGGCGGCCAGGCCGGGGCGTGGCAGGCGTTGAACGCCCCAGGCCAGCCAGCCGGCGCCGACGCATGCGGCGAAGATGGCCGGGTAGCGCCAGTAGCGGTGCCACTGCTGCGGGTGGGAGCCGACAGCGGCCGCGCTGGGCAGGCGCCCCAGCGCGGTGAGCAGCAGTGCGCCGGTCACGCCGGCGCCGATGGCGGCCTCCGCCAGGGCGATGTCCGGCGCTTCGAGGCGTACCCAGACCAGCGCCATGAGCAGGTTGAAGGCCATGAAGTGCACCACGGCGGCGAAGCGGCGTGGTAGAAATAGCGCCTGCCAGCCGAGCCAGACCAGGCCGGCGGCGAGCAGCAGGTCGAAGCCCAGGGTCAGTGCCGTCATTCGTGCGGTTCCCGGCGCGCCTCCCGGCTTGCGCCCGTGCGGTTCTGCCAGGGACGAATGCCGCAGGCATCGGCCGTCGATGCCACCAGCGTGGCGCCGATGCCGGATGCCAGCAGCACCAGCAGCCATACCAGCATGATCTTGGCCGCCTCGGCCAGGCCCCCGGCCTGCAGCGCCAGGCCGGAACAGAGCAGCCCGAGCCCTAGGTTGTCCGCCTTGGTCAGGGCATGCAGCCGGGTGAAGACATCGGGAAAGCGGATGAAGCCCAGGCTGCCCGTGAGGAAGAACAGGGCGCCGGCGACGATCAGAAGATGGCTTAACGCCTCGTGCCACTCAGTCATGCCTGGCCTCCTCGCGTGCTTCGCCGTCTTCTCTCAGCAGCGTCCAGGTGCGGGTGACGAAGTTGGCCATGGCTACCGCAGCGAGCAGGGCGAACAGCAGCGCAACGTCGATCAGCACCGGCTGGTCGACCAGCGCGCTCAATATCAGCAGCACGGCCACGGTCGTCGTCGTTATCAGCTCCGCGGCGATCATGCGGTCGGCGCTGGTCGGCCCTTGCCAGATGCGCCAGGCGCCGACACCGGCATTGGCCAGCAGCAGGACGGCGGCGAACAGGTAGATCGGCGTCATGCGGCGCTCTCCTTACGGCGATGGCGGCCACCGAAAAGCGCCTCGACGTGCCTTTCCAGGCGCTGCAGCATGGCGACGATACCGTGCCGATAGTGCAGCACATGCACCTGGAGGCGGTCGCTGTCGATGCGTACGGTGAGAGTGCCGGGCAGCAGGTTGATCAAGGTCGCCATGAGCAGCCGGCCGGAGGTGTCGTCCAGCCGCTGCCAGCGATGCTCGATGACCCGCGTGTCCAGCTGCATGCGCGGACGACAGGCGAGCCAGGCCACCTCGATACCGCCGCGCAGGCCGAGCCACAGGGCCAGCGTCAGCAGGCGTAGCCAGGCCAGCGGCCGCAGCGGCAGGTCGGGAGTCGGCATCACCAGCGCGGCGGCGATGATGGCAGGCACTCCCCAGCGCCAGCTCTCCGCTTCGCCGCCGCCGAGCATCCACCACAGCAAGGCGAGCAGGGCCAGACGACCGGCCCAGCCGCGCCAGTCGCCGAACCTAGTTGGCAGAAGTCGTCGCCTCGTCATGTCGGCCCGAGTGGGTGGCATCCGATCCCTCACGCTTGCGCAGGATGAACTTCTCCAGCTCCACGACCAGGTACAGCACCACGCTGCCGGCCAGGATCACCAGCCAGTGGATCGGCGACAGCGCGGCGCTGCCGAATACCGTCTGCATGAAGGGAATGTAGGTCCAACCCAACTGCAGCAGCACGACCAGACCGATGGCGATCCATACCGGGCGGCTGCCGAAGATGCCGTGCAGCGAGAGAGTGCTGTTGACCAGGAAGCGGCTGTTGATCAGGTAGGCCGCGCTTCCCATGACCAGCATGTTGACGGCGCCGGAGCGCGCCAGCTCCTCGCTGCCGCCCTGGACCTGCAGGATCCAGCTGAACATGCCGAATACGCCGATCAGCAGCAGGATCGAGACGAATACCACCCGCCACAGCAGGAACAGATCGAGCAGGGCGGCGGATGGATCGCGTGGCTGACGCTGCATGATGTCGTCTTCGGCCTTCTCGAAGGCCAGCGCCAGACCCAGGGTGACGGCGACCACCATGTTGACCCACAGCGCCTGCAGCGGGGTGACCGGCAGCAGGGTGCCGGCCAGTACGGCCAGCATGATGGCCAGGCCCTGGCCGCCGTTGGTGGGCAGAATGAAGGTCACGGTCTTGCGGATGTTGTCGTAGACCTTGCGCCCCTCCTCGATGGCGCCGACGATGGTGGCGAAGTTGTCGTCGGCCAGCACCATCTCGGCGGCCTCCTTGGCCGCCTCGGTGCCCTGAATGCCCATGGCGACCCCGACGTCGGCCCGCTTGAGGGCGGGCCCGTCGTTGACCCCGTCGCCGGTCATGGCGCAGATGCCGCCCTTGGCCTGCATCGCCTTCACCAGGCGCAGCTTGTGCTCCGGGGCCGCGCGGGCGAAGACGTCGATCTCGAGAATGCACTCCTCGAGCTGCTCGTCGGACATCTCTTCCACCTCGCGACCGGTCAGGGCGCGGTCGGTATGGGCGAAGCCGAGCTGCTCGGCAATGGCCTTGGCCGTCACGCCGTGGTCGCCGGTCACCATCACCGGGCGGATGCCAGCCTCGAGGCACTGCTTGACGGCCTCGATGGCGGCCTCACGCGGCGGATCGAGCAGCCCGACCAGGCCGAGCAGCACCAGGCCCTGCTCGGCGTCCTCGTCGCTCAGCTCTCCTGAGATGTCGTCGGCTTCCTTCTCCGCCAGCGCCAGCACGCGCAGGCCGCGAGAGGAGAGGTCGTGGATGCGGTCTTCCCACTTCTGCTGATCCAGCTCGCTGTCGCCGTCGGCGCCGCGCACCTTGTGGCACATCTCCAGCAGCCGGTCGGGGGCGCCCTTGACCAGCAGGCGTTTGCCCTCCAGCTCGTTGAGGGTGGCCATGTACTTGCGCTCGGACTCGAAGGGGATGGCATCCTGGCGCGGGTGCTCGTCGCGCAGCTCACGGGTATCGAAGCCGCCCTTGGCGCCGGCCACCACCAGGGCGCCTTCGGTGGGATCGCCGTGGATCGTCCAGCGCTCGTCCTCCTGGGCCAGCTCGGCGTCGTTGCACAGCACGCCGACCTTGAGGAAGTGGGCCAGCGCGGGATAGTCGTCCAGCGAGATCTCCTCGCCGTGCTCGTCGCTCTCGCGATTCTCAGGGGCGAGGTGCAGCTTGCCTTCCGGAGCGAAGCCGATGCCTGAGAGACGGAACTCGCCCTCGGGGAGCCAGATCGCCTGTGCCGTCATCTCGTTGCGGGTCAGGGTGCCGGTCTTGTCGGAGAAGATGGTGGAGATGGAGCCCAGGGTCTCGACCGCCGGCAGCCGGCGGATGATGGCGTTGCGCTTGGCCATCACCTGCACGCCCAGCGCCAGGGTGATGGTGACGATGGCCGGCAAGCCCTCCGGAATGGCCGCGACCGCGAGGCCCACCGCGGCCATGAACATGGCGCTGATGGGCTCGCCGTGTAGGACCACGCCGATGGCGGCAGTCAGGGCGGCGGCAGCGAGAATGAAGATCGCCAGCACGCGGCCGGCACGGTCGAGCTGTTGCAGCAGCGGCGTCTTGAGCTGCTCCACGCCGCGCAGCATCTCCGAGATGCGCCCGATCTCGGTTCGGGTACCGGTCTCCACCACCACGCCCTGGGCGGTGCCCTGGACCACGATGGTGCTGGCATAGACCATGGCGCTGCGGTCGCCCAGCTCGGCATCCTCCTCGACGGCATCGGTCTGCTTGTCCACCGGGGTGGATTCGCCGGTGAGGGCGGCCTCCTCGGTGCGCAGGCGCTTGGCCTCGAGCAGGCGCAGGTCGGCGGGCACGCGATCGCCGCTCTCCAGCATGACGATGTCACCCGGTACCAGCTCCTCGGCGTCGATGGTCTGGCGTTTGCCGCCACGCAGCACCGAGGCCTGTGGCGAGAGCATGTTGCGTATGCTCTCCAGGGCCTGTTCGGCCTTGCCCTCCTGGATGAAGCCGATCAGCGCGATGATGATCACCACCCCGACGATGGCCAGGGCGTCCAGCATGTGCCCCAGCGCCAGGCTCGCCACCGCCGCCACCAGCAGGATGATCATCAGGATGTTGTTGAACTGTTCGAGCAGGCGACGCCACCAGGGCCGCCCCTCCTCCTGCTTGAGCTGATTGGGGCCATAGCGCTCGAGGCGTGACTTGGCTTCGTCATCGCTCAGGCCGTCGCGGTTACCGTCGACCTTCTCCAGGGCTTCATCGGGGGGCAGGGCATGCCAGGCGGTGCGGGAGTCGTCTTGGCGATCGGGCATTTCCATATCTCCGAAAGCGGTGTGAATAAGCTCAGATGTAACATATGCGCTGTTGCTGTGCCGTGACCCAGCGCAAGTTACTCACCCCAACTCCTTGTCAGGGATTTGCTCGTGGGGGCGTGGCCACTCTGCCAAAACTGCCAAAGTCGCCGTTCGGCTCGCTGCGATGCAGCGACGACAGAGAGCACAGGCTGCCTCCAGTGTAGGACAGCAGCCGGCGAGCGAAACCGTCGCTCTGTTTCGGCGGGTATCCGGATGGTGCTCGGCAACGCCAGCGCTGCCTGCGCTAGAATGGCGGCTCAACGGAACGGAGAACCGATGACTTCGACGATCTCGCGCTGCCCCTGCGGCAGCGGACTGCCGCTCGACGCCTGCTGCGGCCGCTTTCATGCGGGTGAGGCGGCGCCGAGCCCCGAGGCGCTGATGCGCTCCCGCTTCAGTGCCTTCGCCCTGGGGCTCGACGATTACCTGCTGGCGACCTGGCACGCCAGCACTCGCCCGGCGGACCTGAACCGGGACGAGGCCACCAAGTGGATACGGCTCGAGGTGCTCGATCACGGCGCGGCGGGCGAGCGTGGGCATGTGCATTTTCGCGCCACCTTCCGCGAAGGCAGGCGCTGGGGCGTGCTGGAGGAGAACTCGCGTTTCGTGCACGAGGCGGGCCGCTGGTTCTATGTCGACGGCGAGCCCAGCCTGGAGCGCCTCAAGCCCGGCCGCAACGACCCTTGCCCCTGCGGCAGCGGGCGCAAGTTCAAGAGCTGCTGCGGGCTGGGCTGAGCGTCAACAAAAGCCCTGTCACAGCACCATGGCGGCCAGCCAGCCGAAGGCGATCAGCGGCACGTTGTAGTGCAGGAAGGTCGGCACCACGGTATCCCAGATATGGTCGTGCTGGCCGTCGGCGTTGAGCCCGGCGGTGGGGCCCAGGGTCGAGTCGGAGGCCGGTGAGCCGGCATCGCCCAGCGCCGCGGCGGTACCCACCAGAGCCACGGTGGCCATGGGCGAGAAGCCGAAGCTGAGTGCCAGCGGCACGTAGAGCGAGGCGATGATCGGCACGGTGGAGAAAGACGAGCCGATACCCATGGTGATGAACAGGCCGACCAGCAGCATGATCAGCGCCGCCAGGCCCTTGTTGTCGCCGATCAGCTCCGCCGAGCCCGCCACCAGCGCGGGCACCTCGCCGGTGGCCTGCATCACCCCGGCGAAGCCCGCCGCGCTGATCATGATGAAGCCCACCAGCGCCATCATGCGCATGCCTTCGGTGAAGATGTCGTCCTGTTCGTGCCAGCGGAACACGCCGCTGACCGAGAGCAGGGCGAAGCCGAACAGCCCGCCCAGCACCATCGAACCCGAGAGCAACTGGATCGCCACGGTGCCCACCAGTGCGGCGCCGAGCACCGCCATCTGCCATGGCGCCAGGTGCTTGGCCGCCTCGGCGGGGGTCTCGTCGCCGTGAGCCAGGTCGCGGTCCTCGTAGTGGCGCGGCCGGCGGTAGCTGAACAGCACGGCGACGGCGAGCCCCAGCGCCATGCCGCCGATGGGCATCAGCATGGCCATGGGCACCATGCCGCGGGTAACCTCCAGGCCCAGTTCGGCGCCGCTCTCGTTGAGATTGGCCAGCAGGATGTCGTTGAGGAAGATCGCGCCGAAGCCCACCGGCAGCAGCATGTAGGGCGCGGTGATGCCGAAGGTGATGACGCAGGCCGCCACGCGACGATCCAGGCGCAGGTGGTTCATCAGCTTGAGCAGCGGCGGCACCAGCACCGGGATGAAGGCGATGTGCACCGGGATCAGGTTCTGCGAGCTCACCGCCGCGGCGAGCAGGGCGCCGATCAGGGTGAAGGCGACCCAGCGGCGGCTCGACGGCTGGTCGTCCAGGTGCAGGCCGCGAATGGCGCGGTCTGCCAGCAGCTCGGTAACGCCCGAGCGCGAAAGGGCCACGGCGAAGGCGCCCAGCACGGCGTAGGAGAGCGCGATGGTGGCACCGTTGCCGAGCCCCTGGTTGAAGGCGTCCATGATGTCGCCGATGGGCATGCCGGCGACCAGGCCACCCACCAGGCTGGCGACGATCAGGGCGAAGACGACGGAGACGCGGGCGAGACTGAGGGTGACCATGACCAGGATGGCCAGAACGATGGCATTCATGACGGCTCTCGAGCTGGAGGATCGGACCGAAGCGAAACGGATGGGCGAAAGAAAACCCCGGCTTGGCAGGCCGGGGTGGCATATCTTACCTCAATGGGGCGGCCGGGTCAGTGGCTGGGCAGCAGCTCCACCGGCACCAACGCATTGAGTACCCGCGAAGTGAGCAGGCGGGTGGCGCTCTCGATGTCGGGGGCGAAGAAGCGGTCGCGGTCGTAGTAGTCGACCTGGCCGCGCAGTGCCTTCCTGGCCTGCTCGAGGCGTGGCGTGCTGGTCAGGCGATGGCCGCTGCCGTCGACGCGGAAATCGAGCCCTTGGCAGGCCGCCAGCCACTCGATGGCCAGGATGCCGCGTACGTTGTCGGCCATCTCCCACAGCCGCTTGCCGGCGGCCGGCGCCATGGAGACGTGATCTTCCTGGTTGGCCGAGGTGGGCAGGCTGTCGACACTGTGCGGATGGGCCAGGGCCTTGTTCTCGCTGGCCAGTGCCGCGGCAGTGACCTGGGCGATCATGAAGCCGGAGTTGACCCCGCCGTTCTCCACCAGGAACGGCGGTAGCTGCGACATGTGGGTGTCCATCATCAGCGAGACGCGGCGCTCGGTGAGCGAGCCGATCTCGGCCAGGGCCAGGGCCAGGTTGTCGGCGGCCATGGCCACGGGCTCGGCGTGGAAGTTGCCGCCGGAGAGGATGTCGCCCTCGTCGCTGAACACCAGCGGGTTGTCCGAGACCGCGTTGACCTCCACGGCCAGCACCTCGGCGGCCTGGCGGATCTGGGTCAGTACGGCGCCCATCACCTGAGGCTGGCAGCGCAGCGAGTAGGGGTCCTGCACCTTGTCGCAGTGGGCGTGGGAGTCGCTGATCTCGCTGCGCTCACCGAGCAGATGGCGGTAGGCGGCGGCGGCATCGATCTGGCCGCGCTGGCCGCGGGCGTCGTGGATGCGGGCATCGAAGGGCGAGCGTGAGCTGAGCGTGGCTTCCACCGTCAGTGCGCCGCACACCGTGGCGGCGGCAAACAGGTCTTCGGCCTCGAACAGGCCTTTCAGGGCGTAGGCGGTGGAGACCTGGGTGCCGTTGAGCAGCGCCAGGCCCTCCTTGGGCGCGAGCCGCAGCGGCTGGAGCCCGGCGATCTCGAGGGCCTGACGGGCAGGAATCCATTCGCCGCGATGGCGTGCCTTGCCTTCGCCGAGCAGCACCACGCTCATGTGGGCGAGCGGCGCCAGGTCGCCGGAGGCGCCCACGGAGCCCTTGAGCGGGATGTGCGGGTAGACCTCGGCGTTGACCAGGGCGAGCAGGGCGTCGAGCACTTCGCGGCGGATGCCGGAGAAGCCGCGCGCCAGGCTGTTGACCTTGAGCACCATGATCAGGCGCACCAGGGCGTCTTCCATGGGCTCGCCCACGCCGGTGGCATGTGACAGCACCAGTGAGCGCTGCAGCTCTTCCAGGTTGTCGTGGTCGATGCGGGTCTGGGCCAGCAGGCCGAAGCCGGTGTTGATGCCGTAGACGGTGCGATCCTCGGCGACGACGCGATTGACGCAGTCGACGCCGCGCTGGATGGCGGCGTCGGCGCTGTCGGGCAGCGTCACGCGCAGCGGCGCCTCGAACACCTGGCGCGCCTGCGCCAGGGTCATCTTGCCGGGTTGAATGTCGAGATGGGACATGGAATCTCTCCAGAAAAGGCGTTGGCAGCTGAAGCGATGAGCTGTGCCGGCAACAAGACTGCGCGAGGGCGCTGTGAACCCATCCCTGGGCGCTATTTTTGCCATCCCTGGCAAAAAACCCTCGCTTCGCCTTGTTCCCGGCGCTCATCGCGCCGAACGTTGAGGCGCTCTTATTTATCGAGCATCGGCAGATCCAACCCATTCTCCCGGGCACACTGCTTGGCGATATCGTACCCGGCATCGGCGTGGCGCATCACCCCGGTGCCGGGGTCGTTGCGCAGCACACGGCCGAGGCGGGCGTGGGCGTCGTCCGTGCCGTCGGCGACGATCACCACCCCGGCGTGCTGGGAGAAGCCCATGCCCACGCCGCCGCCGTGATGCAGCGAGACCCAGGTGGCGCCGCCGGCGGTGTTGAGCAAAGCGTTGAGCAGCGGCCAGTCGGAAACGGCGTCGGAGCCGTCCATCATGGCCTCGGTCTCACGGTTGGGGCTGGCCACCGAGCCGGAGTCGAGGTGGTCGCGGCCGATGACCACGGGGGCCTTGAGCTCGCCGTTCTTGACCATCTCGTTGAAGGCCTGGCCGAGGCGGGCGCGGTCCTTGAGGCCGACCCAGCAGATGCGCGCCGGCAGCCCCTGGAAGCTGATGCGCTCGCGGGCCATGTCGAGCCAGCGGTGCAGGTGCGGGTCGTCGGGGATCAGTTCCTTGACCTTCTGGTCGGTCTTGTAGATGTCTTCCGGATCGCCGGAGAGCGCGGCCCAGCGGAACGGGCCGATGCCCTGGCAGAACAGCGGACGAATGTAGGCCGGGACGAAGCCGGGGAAGTCGAAGGCGTTGGCCACGCCCTCTTCCTTGGCCATCTGGCGGATGTTGTTGCCGTAGTCGAAGGTGGGCACGCCCATCTGCTGAAAGTCGAGCATGGCCTGCACGTGCACCGCCATGGACTGCTTGGCGGCCTTGACCACCGCTTCGGGCTCGCGCTTGCCGCGGGCCACGTACTCGTCCCAGCTCCAGCCCGACGGCAGGTAGCCGTGCAGCGGGTCGTGGGCGCTGGTCTGGTCGGTGACCATGTCCGGCCGTACGCCACGCTTGACCAGTTCCGGCAGTATGTCGGCGGCGTTGGCGCACAGGCCGATGGAGACCGCCTTGCCCTCGGCGGTGTAGCGCTCGAGGCGCGCCAGGGCGTCGTCGAGGTCGTCGGCCTGCTCGTCCAGGTAGCGGGTGCGCAGGCGGAAGTCGATGCGCGACTGCTGGCATTCGATGTTCAGCGAGCAGGCGCCGGCCAGGCTTGCCGCCAGCGGCTGGGCGCCGCCCATGCCGCCGAGCCCGGCGGTGAGGATCCAGCGGCCGGTGAGGTCACCGCCGTAGTGCTGGCGCCCGGCCTCGACGAAGGTTTCATAGGTGCCTTGGACGATGCCCTGTGAGCCGATGTAGATCCACGAGCCGGCGGTCATCTGGCCGTACATCATCAGGCCCTTGCGGTCGAGCTCGTTGAAGTGCTCCCAGTTGGCCCAGGCCGGCACCAGGTTGGAGTTGGCCAGCAGCACCCGCGGGGCGTCCTTGTGGGTCTCGAACACGCCCACCGGCTTGCCCGACTGGATCAGCAGGGTCTGGTTGTCCTCCAGGCGCTTGAGGGTCGCGACAATGGTGTCGTAGCACTGCCAGTCGCGGGCGGCGCGGCCGATGCCGCCGTAGACCACCAGGTCCTCGGGGCGCTCGGCCACGTCGGGGTGGAGGTTGTTCATCAGCATGCGCATGGGCGCTTCGGTGAGCCAGCTCTTGCAGCTGAGCTCGCTGCCGGTGGGCGCGGCGATACGGCGGCTGGCGTCGTGGCGGGGATCGGCAGGCGTGGTATGGCTGTTCATCGTCGTGTTCTCTCTGGTGTTGCAAATCGTTGTGGGTCGGTTCAGGTATCCAGCGTCAGCCGGTGGATCAGGCGTGCCGCGGCCTTGGCGGTGCGGCCGTCGATGTCGAAGCTCGGGTTGAGCTCGGCGACGTCGGCCAGGCGCAGCTTGCCGCTGTCGCGGACGGCCTCGAGCAGCGGTTCGATCAGCGCCAGGGGCACGCCGCGGGCGGCGGGGGCGCTCACTCCCGGTGTCTCGGCGGCGGGCAGCACGTCGAGATCGATGCTGAGGTAGAGGTGGTCGCAGCGCGCCATGAAGCGCTGCAGGTCGCGCACGATGGCGTCGAGGCGCAGGGCATCGATCTCGTGGTCCTCGCGCACCAGCACGTTCAGCTCGCTGGCCCGGGCGAACAGGGCGCGGGTGTTGCTGGCACGGCTCACGCCCAGGCAGGCGTAGCGGAACGGCCAGTCGCGGGCGTGGCACTCGGCGGCGATCTGGGCGAAGGGCGTGCCGGAGGAGCGCACGTGGGTCGGGTCGCGCAGATCGAAGTGGGCATCGAGGTTGATGATGCCGATCCGCGGGTGGGCCTCGCCCTCCGCCTCGAAGTGACGCGCCAGGCCCGACCAGCTGCCGAAGGCGACTTCGTGGCCGCCACCCAGCACCAGCGGCTGGTGGCCGCGGGCGAGCAGGCTGGCGATGCGCTCTGCCAGGCGCTGCTGTGCCGCTTCCAGGTCGTCGTTGCCGTGGCAGCTGACGTCGCCGGCATCGAACACCGGGGCGCTGCGATGCCAGGCCAGCGGTGCCAGTGCGCGGCGAATGGCCCGTGGGCCTTCGGCGGCACCCACGCGGCCCTGGTTGCGCGCCACGCCGGCATCGGAGGCGAAGCCGACCAGGGCGGCGCCAGGGGCGCTGTCCGGTCTCACCGGGGTGATCACCTGGTGCCAGCGCAGGCTGTCGGGTTCCGGGTCTTCGCGGCCGGCCCACAGGGACATGTCGATGGATGGGTCGACCAGGTGCAGGTCAGTGCTGGGTTTGGTCATGGCTTGGTTCTCCATGCAAGCTGCGTTGGCCCTGGAAGATGCGCTGGCGCAAGCGGCCGGGCTGTACGGCGTAGGCCAGCTCGGCGGGCGAGCCGACGTCCCACAGGCACAGGTCCGCCGGTGCGCCCGGGACGATGCGCCCCAGTTGCCGGGTGTGCAGGCCCAGCGCCCGGGCGCCGTGGGCGGTCATGCCGGCCAGGGCCTCGCGCGGCGTCAGGCGGAACAGGGTGCAGGCGAAGTTCAGCATCAATGTCGGCATGAACAGCGGCGAGCTGCCGGGGTTGGCATCGGTGGCGATGGCCATGGGCACGCCGGCCTCGCGCAGCGCGGCGATGGGCGGCAGCTGTGTCTCACGCAGGGTGTGGAAGGCGCCGGGCAGCAGCACCGCGACGCTGCCGGCCTCGCGCAGGGCGTTGACGCCTTGCTCGTCGAGATATTCGATGTGATCGGCGGAAAGTGCGCCATGCCGGGCCGCCATGGCGCTGCCACCCAGGTTCGAGAGCTGCTCGGCATGGGCCTTGATCGGCAGGCCGTGGGCTTCGGCGGCCTCGAAGACGCGCTCGCACTGGGCCACCGAGAAGGCGATCTTCTCGCAGAACACGTCCACCGCATCGGCCAGTCCCTGCTCGGCGGCGGCGGGAATCATCTCGCGGCACACCAGCTCGATGTAGCCATCGCTGTCGTCCTTGTACTCCGGCGGCAGGGCGTGGGCCCCCAGCAGGGTGGTCACCACCCGCACCGGCAGCGTCTCGCCGAGGCGGCGCGCCACGCGCAGCATCTTCAGCTCGTCGGCCACGCTCAAGCCGTAGCCGGACTTGATCTCCACCGTGGTCACGCCTTCGCGCATCAGCGCTTCCAGGCGCGGCCTGGCCAGGCTGAACAGCTGCGCTTCGCTGGCTTCCCGGGTGGCACGCACGGTACTGAGGATGCCGCCGCCGCGGCGGGCGATCTCCTCGTAGCTGGCGCCCTCGAGACGGCGTTCGAATTCGTCGGCCCGTGAGCCGCCGAATACCAGATGGGTGTGACAGTCGACCAGACCGGGGGTCATTACGCCGCCCTGGCCGAGGGGTTGGCAGTCGGCGGTCTCGTTCGGGTCGAGCTCACGCATGGGCACGACACGCTCGATGGTGTCGCCCGCCACGATCACCGCCATCGGTTCGGGCAGGGTGTCGTGACCGTCGAAGAGCGTGACGTCATGCCAGACGAGGCGCGGCTGGGTGGTGGCAGACATAGGGGCTCCTGAGGGCTGACGATTTAATGTATATACATTTAAATCGTCATCGGCCGGAGGTCAAGGGCAAGCGGTGAATAGTTTGCCCCGGATTCCTGACTGCACGCTTCGTTTACAGGCTAACTGCCTATTTCTCCTAAGGATGGCTTCAGCAGGGGTGGCGGCGTTCGGTGTCGTCGCTTGCTCCTCGTTAGACTAAAGACGTAGGTGCTTGCGTCGCTTCGGCATGGCGCCTTTGTCGAACGTATTGTATATACAATAAGGTGTCACGCATCAATCACAAGACGAGGACGACACCCATGGCGATTCCGGACCCGGCCACCCGGGGCGTGAGCGGTTCCAACTGGCTCACCGTGGCCAAGCTGTTCGTTCCCAGCGCGCTGGGGATTCTGATCTTCTTCATTCCCGTCACCCTGGGTGGCAGGAACACCATTCTGCTGGACCACATGGTGACCGGGGCACGGGAGCTGCTGGGCGAGGCGGCGGCGTTCTACGCGCTGGCGTTGATCGTGGCCGGGGCGGCTTACCCGCTGTGGAAGGGCACCTGGCGGCGCAGTCTCACCGACCGCATCTTCACCGTGCTGAAGCTGGCCGGCTTCGCCGTGGCCGTGATGGCGATGACCGGCTGGGGGCCGGGGCTGTTGCACGAGCCGGACATGCTGCCGTTCCTGTTCAACCGGCTGGTGATACCGGTAGGGCTGATCGTGCCCATCGGCGCGGTGTTCCTGGCCCTGCTGATCAGCTACGGCCTGCTGGAGCTGATCGGCGTGCTGCTGCAGCCGGTCATGCGACCCATCTGGCGCACACCGGGGCGCAGCGCCATCGATGCCGTGGCCTCGTTCGTTGGCAGCTACTCCATCGGCCTGCTGATCACCAACCGGGTCTATCAGGCGGGGCAGTACTCGGCGCGGGAGGCGGCGATCATCGCCACCGGCTTCTCCACGGTGTCGGCTACCTTCATGATCATCGTGGCACGCACGCTGGATCTGATGAGCGTGTGGAACCTCTATTTCTGGCTCACGCTGGCGATCACCTTTGCCGTCACCGCCGTGACCGTTCGCCTGCCGCCGCTGTCGCAGATGAACAATGAGCGCAGCGATGGCGAGCCCGAGGCGATACCCGGCAAGCGGCTGAACACGGCATGGAGGGCCGGCCTGGAGGTGGCGGCTCAGGCGCCGGGGCTGCACCGCAGCGTGGCGCTGAACGTACGCGAAGGGCTGTTGATGGCGATCAGTATCCTGCCGTCGATCATGTCGGTGGGGCTGCTCGGCCTGCTGGCCGCCAAGTACACGCCGCTGTTCGAGTGGCTGGGTCTGCTGTTCTATCCCTTCGTGGCGATCTGGGGACTGGAGGACGGCATGGCGCTGGCCCAGGCATCCGCCGCGGGGCTGGCCGAGATGTTCCTGCCGGCGCTGTTGATGGCCGAGGCCGAGTTCGTCGCCCGCTTCGCGGCGGGTGTGGTGTCGGTCTCCGCGGTGCTGTTCTTCTCCGCTTCGATTCCCTGCATCCTGGCCACCAGCATTCCGCTCTCGGTAGGGCGCATCGTGGTGGTGTGGTTCATTCGCGTGGCACTCAGCCTGATGCTGGCCGTGCCGGCCGGCTATCTGGCCCGGGCGCTGAGCGGGGCCTGAGGTTTCCCATCGCGCAATAGCGCTCGCCACCGCTGAGCGAGGCCGGCAAACTCCGGTCTCGCTCAGTGTCGTCTCACGATACCGGGCTCAGCTGGCGCGGCGAGAGAGCGCCGAGCGCAGCTTGTAGCGGTCGCCGGGATGGATCAGGCGGGCGTAGCTGATCAGATGCTCGCCCGACCAGGTGCGCCGGATCATGCTCAGGCAGGGCTGCGTGGCATCCATTTCGAGCCGTTCGGCGGTGGTGGCGTCGACCCGCACCGCCTCGACCACGTGCTCCACGTCGGTGATCGGGCAGGCCGCCACCAGCACTTCGTTGGGGGTATGGCGATGGAAGTCGGTTTCCAGATAATCCGGCACCCAGCGTGGATTGACGAAGCGGTCCTCGAGCTGGATGGGCACGCCGTTCTCACGGTGGACGATACGCGTGTGGAACACCCGCGTGCCCAGGCGCACGCCCAGTCGCAGTGCCACTTCGTCGTCGGCGGCGATGGCCTCGGCCAGCAGCACGTCGCACTCGTAACGGTGGCCGCGGCCGCGAACCTCCTCGGCAATGTTGTGCACGTCGACCAGTGACGACTCCGCCTTACGGTCGGTGACGAAGGTGCCGAGCCCGGGTTGGCGGGTCAGGTAGCCCTGTTGCACGAGGTCGCGGATCGCCTTGTTGGCGGTCATGCGGCTGACGCCGAAGTCACGCGCCAGCTGTTCTTCGGGGGGAATCTGATGATGTGCCGGCCAGGTGCCGCTCCGTATCTTTTCCAGCAGATGCTGCTGAATCTGCAGATAGAGTGGAATCGTGCTGCCCATGCTGAGCTGAGTCCTTTCTGGCGAGGTAATTGTCTATACACGCAGTCTACCCGGATGTCGGGCGCAAGGCACCCTGCCGTCAGGGCGTCAGTAGCGCTGCCAGGCGGGCCGCTTGCGCCGGAGAACATGCGTCGTCAAAAGGAACTTGCCCAGAGAGACGATTTGGACAACTTTAATAAAGGTAATACCCAACGGATCGGGTCAACTAAAGACGCCGTGATGTGTTAGGGAATAATTAATTAAGGAAAATACGTTACACACTGGAAGTGTGCCGCACAATTTAATGTGGCCCCCAATCGCGCTGCGTCTCCCCTGACATTAATAATAGAGGAGGGCATGCCATGCAGCGCCTCTACTTCCTAACCCCTGATCTGCCTACTACCGTCAACGTCGCTCATGAGCTCACCGATCTGGGCCTGACCGACAAGGAAGTTCATGTCACCGGCCGTGACTGGCTGAAACTCAAGGAGCACGGCATCAACTGCGCCACGCTGCTGCAGACTTCGGACGTGGCACACGCCGCCGTGCGTGGCCTGTTGTTCGGCATTCCGCTGGGGTGCGTACTCGGGGTGGTGGTCTACTACTTCCTGGGTGATGGCTTCACCAATGCCGGTATAGCCACCACGATCATCGGCATGGGCATCTTCGGCGGTTTGTTCGGTATCTGGACCAGCACCATGGTCGGCGTATCGGTGCACGACGTGAAGGTCGACAAGTACGAGGATGAGATCGAACACGGGGCATATCTGATGATGGTCGACGTCCCGAACGAGCGTGAATCGATGGTCTACTCGGCGATTCATCGTCATCATCCCGAAGTCATCATCGACAAGGTCACACCGGAAGAGCGTCGGCATCATTGCGGGACCGGTATCTAGGCCTGCGCGTCGCCGTCGTCGTCGATCCTGCTGTTTGCCAGGATCCTGCTCTTTACCTGGAGGAAGGAGAGAGCCATGGCAATTGCGGTTGCGGTCATCGTACTGGCGGTGGGGTCAGTATTGTTCTTCTTCCTCAGCCCCTGGTATCTCACCCCGTTGGCCTCCAACTGGGGAACGATCGACGACACCATCACGATCACCCTCTGGGTGACCGGGGCGGTCTTTCTGGCCGTCAATCTGTTCCTGGCCTATGTGGTCGTCCGCTACCGGTTCAACAAGCGCCGGCGTTCCCAGTACGACCCGGAGAACAAGTCGCTCGAGCTATGGCTGACCGGGTTGACCACGCTGGGCATCGCCGGCCTGCTGGCGCCAGGGCTGCTGGTCTGGGGTTCCTTCGTTTCGCCGCCGCAAGAAGCCCACCAGGTCGAGGTGGTGGGGCAGCAATGGCACTGGAGCTTTCGCTTTCCCGGTGAGGATGGCCGCTTCGGTGCCGCTCACAATCGCTTCATCGACGAGCGCAACCCTTTCGGCATGGTCGACGACCCCGCCGGCCAGGACGACATCCTGATCACGTCGCCGCACCTGGTGCTGCCGGTGGACCGTCCGGTCAAGATGGTGCTGCGCTCCAAGGACGTGCTGCACAACGTCAAGGTGGCCAACTTCCGGGCCAAGATGGACATGGTGCCGGGCCAGACCTCCTACTTCTGGTTCACTCCCACCGTGGTGGCTGAGTACGAGATCGTCTGCGCCCAACTGTGCGGTATCGCCCATTTCGCCATGCGCGGGCGTATCGAAGTGGTCGAGCAGGAGGTCTTCGACGCCTGGCTCAGCGAGCAGCCCACCTATGCCGAACTTGCCCAACTGGCACCGGGCGACCCGGAGGCGGGGGCAGAGCGCTATGCCACCTGCGCCGCCTGTCATGGCGCCGAGGGCCAGGGCAATGCGGCGCTCAATGCGCCGAAGCTTGCCGGGATGGATGCCTGGTACCTCGAGCGCCAGCTCGCACTGTTCCGTTCCGGTGCCCGCGGCAGCCATGAGGACGATACCTATGGCCAGCAGATGCGGCCGTTCGCCACCATGCTGCCCGACCGTCAGGCCATCGTCGACGTGTCGGCCTTCATCGAGACCCTTCCCGACCAAGCCGTAGAGACCAGCCTGGCCGGCGGCGATCCCGAGCGCGGCGCGCGGCGCTATCGTACCTGCGCCAACTGCCATGGGCAGCAGGGCGAGGGTATCCGGGCCACCAATGGGCCGCGCCTGGCGGGCTTGCCGGACTGGTATCTGGAGCGGCAGCTGCAGAATTTCCGCCACGGGGTGCGTGGGCGGCACCGCGAGGATCCTTATGGCAACCAGATGATCGAGATGGCCCAGGTGCTGGTCGACGACCGTGCGGTCCGCGACGTGGTGGCGTATATCACGACCCTGCCGCAGCCCAGGGTGGACATGGCGGCGGTGAACCCAGGCGGTGTGGAGGAGTGAGTCATGGCGGAACCCGGACATCACGGAGTGCCTCATGCCCAGGCGGGCGAGTTCGACAATGTGGAGCTGGTTCACCCCAAGTCCTTTATCGGCAAGTACGTGTGGAGCCAGGATGCCAAGGTGATCGCCATCCAGTACGGCCTGACTGCCATTGCCATCGGGCTGGTGGCATTGGTGCTGTCGATCCTGATGCGCTTGCAACTGGGCTTTCCCAACACCTTTGCGCTGATCGATCCATCGAGTTATCTGCAGTACGTCACCATGCACGGCATGATCATGGTGGTCTATCTCCTCACCGCACTCTTCCTGGGCGCCTTCGGCAACTACCTGATCCCCTTGATGTGCGGTGCGCGGGACATGGCCTTTCCCTATCTCAACATGCTGAGCTACTGGTTCTACCTGGCGGCGGTGCTGATCCTGGTGGCCAGCTTCTTCGTGCCCGGCGGAGCCACGGGCGCGGGCTGGACGCTGTATCCGCCCCAGGCGATCAGTCCCGGCACCCCGGGGATCGACGGCGGCATTCTGCTGATGCTGGCATCGCTGGGGGTGTTCATCGCCGGTTTCACCATGGGCGGGCTCAATTACGTGGTCACGGTGCTGCAGGCGCGCACCCGCGGCATGACGCTGATGCGCCTGCCGTTGACCATCTGGGGCATCTTCATGGCCACGGTGATGGCGCTGCTGGCCTTTCCGGCGCTGCTGGTGGCGATCCTGATGATGCTCTGCGACATGCTGCTGGGCACCAGCTTCTTCATGCCCGAGATGCTCAACCTCGGCGAGCAGTCCACCCACGCCGGTGGCAGCCCCTTGCTCTATCAGCATCTGTTCTGGTTCTTCGGCCATCCTGAGGTCTACATCGTCGCGCTGCCGGCCTTCGGCATCGTCTCCGACATCCTCGCCACCCACGCGCGCAAGAACATCTTCGGCTACCGCATGATGGTGTGGGCGATCATCATCATCGGCGTGCTCAGCTTCGTGGTCTGGGCTCACCACATGTTCATCAGCGGCATGAATCCCTACTTCGGCTTCCTGTTCGCCACCACCACGCTGATCATCGCGGTGCCTACGGCGATCAAGGTCTACAACTGGGTACTCACGCTGTGGCGCGGCAACATTCGCATGACGGTGCCGATGCTGTTCGCCATCGGTTTCATCTTCACCTTCGTCAACGGTGGGCTCAGCGGGCTGTTCCTGGGCAACGTCACCGTCGACGTGCCGCTGGCGGACACCTACTTCGTGGTCGGCCATTTCCACATGGTGATGGCGGTGGCACCGGTGCTGGTGGTGTTCGGCGCGATGTATCACTGGTACCCCAAGATCACCGGGCGCATGCTCGACGACACCCTGGGCAAGATCCACTTCTGGGTCACCTTCCTGGGCACCTACGCCATCTTCTATCCGATGCATTTCATGGGCTTTGCCGGCGTGCCGCGCCGTTACTACGGCTACGGCGAGACCGCCTACATTCCCGATTCGATCCAGACCCTCAATGCCTTCATGAGCGTGGCGGCGATCATCGTCGCGCTGGTGCAACTGGTGTTCTTCTACAACCTGGTACGCAGCTATTTCCGCGGCCGCGAAGCGGGGCCCAATCCCTGGCAGGCGACCACCCTCGAGTGGCAGACGGAGCACACCCCGCCACGTCACGGCAATTTCGGCGCCGAGCTGCCGGTGGTCTATCGCTGGGCCTACGACTATGGCGTGCCTGGCGCCAAGCATGACTTCATTCCTCAGAACATGCCGCCCGACGAGGTCGAGAAGGTCGATCCGATGAGCCAGGAGGCGGCGCAAGGGAGGCTGCCGACATGACGGTGACGCTGGTGTTTCTGGCCGTGATGATGGCGCTGTTCGGCGGCTGGCTGTTCAGTCATTCGATCAACGTGCGCCCTTGGGAGGCGCAGGGGGCCGGTGCGCCGCGCAGCCAACTGCCGCCAGCGTTGACCGCTCCGCGCGTCGGCCTGGCGGTGTTCCTGGCGGTGGCCACCTCGCTGTTCGCCTTGACCATCAGCGCCTACCTGATGCGGCAGGAGATGGGCCACGACTGGCGCCCGCTGACGGTGCCCGGCCTGCTGTGGTGGAACAGCGTCTGTCTGGTGCTCGGCAGCGTGGCGCTGCAGTCCGCCTGGCAGGCCGCGCGTCGTGACAATGCAGCGCGGCTGCGGCGGGACCTGCTGCTGGGCGGCGGTTTCACCATCGTGTTCATTCTGGGCCAGGCGCTGGCCTGGTGGCAGTTGCAGGCCCGGGGCATCTACCTGGCCGCCAACCCGGCCAATGCCTTCTTCTTCCTGCTCACGGCGCTGCACGTGCTGCACCTGCTGGGTGGGCTGTTCGCCTGGTCGCGCAGCCTGTTCCGCCTGCAGCGGGGGGCCACACCGCGGGAGATGCTACCCAGCGTCGAACTGTGTGCGCTGTACTGGCATTTCCTGCTGCTGGTGTGGGGAATTCTCTTCGCGCTGCTGCTGACCACATGAGGACTGGATCATGGCCAATCCGCATCCCGGCAGTCCGCTGTCGCCAGAAGAGATAAGCCGTCCGACGCCTCAGGCGGGCATGTCCGGCCTGGTCAACGACTGGGCGGCGGAGCGCCGTGTGTTCGACATGCCCTGGGGCAAGACGATGATGTGGCTGTTCATCCTCAGCGACGTCTTCATCTTCGCCTGTTTCCTGGTCGGCTACATGGTGTTGCGCATATCGACCGTGGAGCCCTGGCCGGATGCCAGCGAAGTGTTCGCTCTCACCGTGGCTGGCCAGTCGATCCCGCTGCTGCTGATCGCCATCATGACCTTCATCCTGATCTCGAGCAGCGGCACCATGGCCCTGGCGGTGAAGTACGGCTATGCCAAAGACCGCCGCCGAACGGCTGCGCTGCTGCTGATCACGGCGCTGCTCGGGGCGGTCTTCGTCGGTATGCAGGCCTTCGAGTGGACCATTCTCATCGGCGAGGGCGTCCGCCCCTGGGAGAATCCCTGGGGAGCGGCGCAGTTCGGTGCGGTGTTCTTCCTGATCACCGGTTTTCACGGTACCCATGTCACCATCGGGGTCATCTTCATCGTGATCATGGCGGTCAAGGTCATGCGCGGCTCCCTGGAGGGCAGCCGTCCCGGCTTTCTCACCGGCCGCAAGGGCAACTACGGGATGATCGAGAGCCTGGGGCTCTACTGGCATTTCGTCGACCTGGTTTGGGTCTTCATCTTCGCGTTCTTCTATCTGTGGTAGGGGGGCACCATGGACCAAGGCAGCCATCAACAGCCCGCACTGCGCGTCTACCTGCGCGTATGGATCTGGCTGTTCGTGCTCAGCGTATTGTCGTATCTGGTGGATCTCTCGGGGCTCGAAGGCCTGCCCAAATGGGGGCTGATCACGCTGTTCATGCTGCTCAAGGCCGGGCTGATCGTGGCCTTCTTCATGCATATGGCCTGGGAGCGTCTGTCCATCGTCTACACGGTGCTGGTGCCGCCGGCGGTGCTGCTGTTCCTGGCCGCCCTGATGGCGCTGGAAGCCGACTACACGCTGACTTCGCGTCTGGGTATCTTCACCAACTGATGATGCAAGGGCGGCGCCCACCGAGCGTGACGAGCCGCGCTCGGTGGGCGCCGCTTGCCTGTGCCTTGCTGTCCGGCTGGACGCCATGCGGCAGCCATTGCACAGTAGGGGCCTGACATGACGCATCGGGAGGCCGCGTGAAGCTCGTCATCGGTAACAAGAACTACTCTTCATGGTCGCTCAGGCCCTGGTTGCTGCTGCGCATGCACGGCCTGCCGTTCGAGGAAGTCCGCATCCCCCTGTCGCAGGACACGACCCGGGAGGCGCTGGCCGCTCACACCCAGGCGGGCAAGGTGCCGGTATTGCACGATGGCGACCTGACCGTATGGGACTCGCTGGCGATCTGCGAGTACCTTTCCGAGTGCTACCTGTCGGGGGCCGGCTGGCCAGCGTCGCGGCATGAGCGAGCCGAAGCACGCGCACTCAGCGCCGAGATGCATGCCGGCTTCGTCGAGCTGCGAACGTGCATGCCGATGAACTGCCGTGCCCGTGGGCGACGGGTGCCGATCAGCGAGACCCTCGAGGCCGAGATCAAGCGCATCGAGCAGATCTGGACGCAGGGCTGCGAGCGCTACGGGCACCGCGGACCCTGGCTGTTCGGCGAGTTCTCCATCGCCGACTGCATGTTCGCACCGGTGGCGTTTCGTTTTGCCAGCTACGGTGTGAAGCTCTCGGCGCCTGCCGAAACCTACCGCCAGACGCTGCTGCGCTCGGCGCCGATGCAGCAGTGGGCCGAGCAGGCCAAGGCGGAGCCCGAAGTGATCGAGAGCGCCGAGGTGGGGATCAACTGAGCGAAGAGGAGGGCAGTCCTTCATGTCGCGCACGACGCGCCTTCTCGAGCTGCTGCAGATCCTGCGACGTCATCGCTGCCCGGTGAGCGGTACCGCGCTGGCGCAGGAGCTGGGTGTCTCGCTGCGTACCCTGTACCGCGACATCGCTTCGCTGCGTGCCATCGGTGCCGAGATCGAAGGCGAGCCGGGTATGGGCTATCGGCTCGAGCCGGGCCTGATGCTCCCGCCGCTGATGTTTTCCGAGGAAGAGATCGAGGCCCTCACGCTGGGGTTGCGGTGGGTTCGGCGGCGGGCCGACGACGGGCTCTCGAGTGCAGCGAGGGAGGCGCTGGCCAAGCTGGCAGCAGTGTTGCCCGGCGAGCACAGGCACCGGATGCAGGATTCTGCGCTGCTGGTGGGGCCGGGCTGGGAGAGACGCCAAAGCGTCGATCTCGAGGAGCTGCGGCGAGCCATTCGTCGCCAGTCCAAGCTGCGCATCCTTTACTCGGACCAGCAGGGGAGGCGCTCGGAGCGGGTCATCTGGCCCTTCGTGATCGCCTTCTTCGAATCGGCGCGTCTGGTCGTGGCCTGGTGTGAGCTGAGGCAGGCGTTCCGCAACTTCCGCGCCGACCGCATCGAGGCCGCCACTGTCACGGGGGAGCGCTACGCCCGGCCGCGGGCGGTACTCGAACGCGAGTGGCTGAGCACCCTGCTGCCAGAAACTGTCAGTGATGGGGCCTATCCTGCTTGTGACACACACCACAAGAGGGAGCGGAACATGCAGGAAGAGATCGTCTTTTACACCAACCCCTGGTCGCGGGGTGGCATCGTGCACTGGATGCTGGAGGAGCTGGGGCAACCCTATCGCATGGTGGTGATCGAGTACGGCCCGCCGATGAAATCGCCCGAATATCTCGCCATCAACCCGATGGGCAAGGTGCCGGCGATACGCCATGGCAACACCGTCGTCACCGAGGCGGCCGCCATCTGCGCCTATCTGGCCGAAACGTTCCCTGAGGCCGGCCTGTTGCCGACCCCCGAAGGGCGCGGCGACTACTATCGCTGGCTGTTCTTCACTGCCGGACCGCTGGAGATGGCCCTATCCCTGAAGTCCGCCAATTTCACCTTGAGCGCGGAGCAGCAGATGCAGTTCAGCTGCGGCAGCTGCGAGACGGCGGTCGACACCCTGGCCCAGGCGGTAGCGGGGCGGCGTTACATTGCCGGAGACAGCTTCACCGCCGCCGACATCTATGTCGGCTCCCATATCGGCTGGGGCATGCAGTTCGGCACGCTGGACAGGCGCCCGGAGTTCGAGGCCTATTGGAATGGCCTGAAGGATCGGCCCGCCCATCGTCGCACGGAAGAGGCCATTGCCAAGGCCATGCCTGCCGAACCGACTCCGAGCGGCTAGTCGCCATTCATGACTCGGCAATACAGGAGTGCAGTTGAGTTTGCCAGGCGTACTCATGCATGACGGTGATCCCACCGCCCGACTGAGCCGGGAGGGCGGCGGGTGAGCCGGACCCGGCAAGCGTGCCGTCGTGCCGATCGGGGCGCGACGGCACGCATCGAGGCACTCGACGTGCTGCGCGGCGTGGCGCTGCTCGGCATTCTGGTGATGAACGTTCAGGCGTTCGCCATGCCTCAGGCGGCCTATCTGAACCCGACCGCCTGGGGACGGCTCGAAGGCATCGATCTGGCGGTCTGGCTCACTGGGCACGTGCTGGCCGATCAGAAGATGATGGCGCTGTTCGCCATGCTGTTCGGCGCCGGCATCGTGCTCTCCGCCGAGCGGACCGAGGCGGCTGGCAAGCGGGCCTGGCCGCTGCACAGTCGGCGCCACGTCTGGCTGATGCTGTTCGGTATCGCCCATGCCTATCTCCTCTGGTACGGCGACATCCTCTTCACCTTTGCCGTCTGTGCGCTGGCACTCTTTCCTCTGCGCCACCTTGCTCCGTCGCGGCAGCTGGCGCTGGGCGTCCTGCTAGTGGCGGTGACCTCGCTGCTGTTCCTGGCCTTCGATGCAACGGTGCCGGCATGGTCCGAAGAGGACCGCCAGACGTTCATGGCCGAATGGCAGCCATCCGCGGCGCAGCTGGCGAGCGAAGTCGAGCGTTACCGCAGCGGCTGGTGGCAGCAGCTTCCCCAGCGAGCCGAAATGGCCTTCGAGATGCAGACCTTCACCCTGCTGATCTGGGGCCTGTGGCGAAGCGCGGGCTTGATGCTGATCGGCATGGCGCTGTTCCGCTGGGGCATCCTGACCGGCCAGGCCAGCCGGCGGACCTACCTCTCGCTGCTGGCCGTCGCCCTGCTGCTGGGCGTGCCCATGATCCTCTACGGTGTGCATTGGAACTTTGCCAACGACTGGGGCCCGCGTTCGATGTTCGTGGGCACCCAGTTCAACTACTGGGGCAGCGTACTGGTCGCCTTCGGCTGGGTGAGCGTGGTGATGCTGTTGCTGCGGGCCAATGTCATGGGGCGCCTGCGGCTACGCCTGGCAGCAGTGGGGCGGACCGCCCTAAGCCAGTACATCCTGCAGAGCGTGATCTGCAGCCTGATCTTCTACGGCCACGGTCTGGGCATGTTCGGCCACATCGAGCGCAGCGGCCAGATGCTGGTGGTACTGGGCATCTGGCTGCTGCAGCTATGGCTGGCGCCGCTGTGGCTGCGCCATTTTCGCTATGGGCCGCTCGAGTGGCTGTGGCGCTCGCTGACCTGGGGCCAGCGGCAACCCTGGCGGCACTGAGCGATCAGGGCAGCTCCTTGCCCCCCTGGGGGTCTGAGGCGTCGTAGTCCTGGGTGTCGTCGGGCGGCGAGCCGGGCTCGAGCGAGGTCTCGTGCTCGTAGTCGCGGGCGGCACGGATGGCTTCGGGCTCGCTGTCGTGACGTGATATCTCCTGCGGCTGGTCAGGGGCGGTCACGTCGACCACCCGCCAGCCGCTGACCAGGATCGCCTCCTGGGTCTCCCGCTGTATCGGCTCGACTTTTGCGGTACGCGTCATGGCATCCTCCATGCTGGTGAGTCCATTCACTACCCACCATGGCAGAGGAAGCGGCGATTGGCTAACGGGCGCCGTACGCCGCCGCTTACGCTTGACCGGCACCTTGGCGGGGTCCATACCAAGAGGGCAGTAATCCGAGACAGAGGAGGTCGGGATGAGGAAGCTGATAGGACTCGCGGTGGCCTGGTGGTTGCGCAAACCGGAAAATCGCGCGAGGCTGAAGCGCAAGGGCAAGGAAATGCTCACTGGCTTTCGCCGCCGTAGCGATTCGTCCGCCCGGCGCGAGCATCGCCGTCACCCTTGAGGTCGTTCATTGCTGCCCCGGCTTCCCCCGAAGTCGGGGCACGTTACCGTTTCCGCCGTAGGTACATGAGGTCGATACATGAGCCGCCGCATGAAGAGCCCCGCCGCGGCTCGCAATCGCCAGCCGATTCTCGACGTGCTGAGCAGGATCCTGCCCGAGCGGGCGACGATACTGGAGGTCGCCAGCGGCAGCGGCGAGCACGGCCTGTACTGCGCCGAGGCCAAGCCGGGCTGGACCTGGCAGCCCAGCGACCCCAACGCCGAGGCGCGAGGCTCCATCAGTGCCTGGCGCGAGAGCGCCGGGCTCGACAATCTGCGTGAACCGTTGCCGCTGGACGTCACCGGGATCTGGCCCGCGGGCCCTTTCGATGCGGTGGTGGCGATCAACCTCATTCACATCTCGCCTTGGGCGGTGTGCGAGGCATTGATGGCGCGCTCGGCGGAGCGGCTGCGCCAGGGGGGCGTGCTATATCTCTACGGGCCCTATCGCCGCGAGGGGCGCCATACGGCGCCGAGCAACGAGGCCTTCGATGCCGACCTCAAGGCGCGCGATCCGCGCTGGGGCGTGCGCGATCTGGAGCAGGTGGTCGACGAGGCACAGCAACACGGCTTCGTACTCGAGCAGATCGTCGAGATGCCGGCCAACAATCTCAGCGTGGTGCTGCGCCTGCATGCCTGACCGGTATCGCCGAGAGCTGCGGCCTCAATCCTCTCTTCTGTTCTCTTCGATCTGGCCCGGTACGCGGTAACGCACGCCTTCGGCCTGGCGGTCGTCTTCATAGCGCCGGGTTTCCTCTTCGGCGGGAATGCCCCAGAGGGTCTGGCGACTGCCGTCGTCGTAGGTGTAGGTGGTGCAGCCTGCAAGCAGGACGAGGCCAGAAAGCGTGGCGATGCGCAGAATGGATGACACGTGGCGTCCCTTCGATGGGTAGTTGGCAATGCGGCCAGCCTGAGGCCAGGCCGCACGGTCGTCAAGAGGCAACGGCTTCATCCCGACCAGCCCAGCATGATCGGCACGTAGACCACCAGCAGAAGCACGCCGATGAGCCCCAGCAGATAGGGCAGGATGGCCCGCGTGATGCGCTCCAGCGGCAGCTGGGTCACGGACGAGGCGACGTAGAGATTGATCGCCACCGGCGGTGTGATCATGCCGATGGCCAGCCCCATCACGATGATGATGCCGAAATGGATCGGGTCGATGCCGAGCTGCAGCACCAGGGGCAGCAGTACCGGGGTGAGGATGATCAGCGCGCTGGCGGTTTCGATGAACACCCCGGTGAGCAGGATCACCGCCACGATCAGCAGCATGATCACGTAGGGGTTGGTGGAGAGCGACAGCACGGCCTGGGCGATGGTGCCCGGCACCTGCCAGCTGGAGAGCGTCCAGCTCAGGACCGCCGAGGTGGCGATGACCAGCATGATCACCGCGGTGGTGATCGCCGAACGGATCAGGATGCGGTACACGTCGCCGAGCGATAGGTCGCGATAGACGAACAGCGAGACCAGCAGGGCGTAGTTGACTGCCACCACCGCCGCTTCGCTGGGCGTGAAGATGCCCGAGAAGATACCGCCCAGGATGATCACCGGGGTCATCAGGCCCCAGCTCGCACTCTTGAAGGTACGCCAGATCGTCGCCAGCGACAGCGCGGTGCCGCGTGGGTAGTTGCGCCGGTAGGCCTGGGTGATGGCGATGGCGGCCAGGCCGATGCCCATCAGGATGCCCGGCACGATGCCGTTGAGGAACAGCTTCGACACCGACTGCTGGGCGACCACGGCGTAGATGATCATCGGCACCGAAGGCGGTATCACCACGCCGATGGTGCCGCTGGCGGCGATCAGGCTGGCCGCCGAGGCGGGATCGTAGCCCTTGCGCTTGAGTTCCGGCACCAGGCTCGAGCCTACCGCGGCGGTGGTGGCGGCACCGGAGCCGGAAATGGCGGCGAAGAACATGCCGGCTCCCACCGACACCAGCGAAAGCCCGCCCTTGAGAAAACCGAACAGCGAATCGGCGAAGTCGACCAGCTTCTCGCTGACCTTGCCCTGGGCCATCAGGTCGCCGGCGAGGATGAACATCGGCACCGCCACCAGGGCGAAGGAGTTGATGCCCTGGAACATCTGCTGGGTCACCACCATCAGCGGTACGCCCTGGGCGTTGAGCGCCAGCAGGGTGCTGGCACCGATGGCCAGGGCAATCGGCACGCCCAGCAGCATGAAGGCGAAGAACAGCAGGAACAGCAGGCCGGTCATGGCGGTGGCTCCTCGGCCGTGCTGCTGCCGGTGTCGGCAGCCTGCGGGCCCTTCACCACGAGCTCGATCGCGTCGACCAGCGCGTACCAGGCCATGATGGCGGCCGAAATGGGGATCACGGCGTAGACATAGGTCATCGACAGCCGCAGCGAGGCGGAGCGCTGAAAGCTCTGCACCTGCATGTAGCGATAGCCGATGACGATCAACGCGATCATGAAGCCCAGCGCCACCAGCACCGCGGCGATACGCGCCAGCTGCGCCAGGCGGGCGGGCAGGGCGTCGACGATGAAAGTCACGGCAATGTGGCGACCGCGCTGGAAGGCCAGCGTGGAGGCCAGAAAGGTGATCCACACCAGCAGGAAGCGGGCGACCTCTTCGGTCCAGCCCACGGCGGTGAAGAGCGTTCGCGAGACGATCTGCAGCGTGATCACGCCGATCAACGCCGCCATGCCCAGAAACACGATGGGCTGGATGACGGCGTCGATGGCGCGTTCGCTACGCTGCAGCAGGCCCGTGAGGGCGTGCAGCGGAGAGCTCACTTATTCCAGCGCCTCCAGGATGCGCGGCAGGTAGTCGCCGAACTGGTCGCCGTACTTCTCGTAGACCGGCCTCACGGCGGCCTGGAACGCCTCGAGATCGGCATCGTCGACGATCTGCATGCCGGCGGCACGCAGCTCTTCGAGCTGACCGGCTTCCATTTCGGCGTTCACGCGGCGCTCATGCTCCGCCGCTTCCTGGGCGGCCTGCACCAGCACTTCCTGGGCCGCTTCGGGCAGCTGATTCCAGGCCGGCATGCCCATGACGAAGAGCGCCGGCGCATAGGTGTGGCGCGACAGCGTAATGTGGTCCTGGGTCTCGTGCAGCTTGAACGAGTGGATGACGTTGACCGGGTTCTCCTGGCCGTCGATGGTGCCCTGCTGCATGGCCGTCAGGGCCTCGGTCCAGGCCATGGGAATGGCATTAGCGCCGAGCTCGCGGAAGGTGTCGGTGTAGACCGGGTTCTCCATCACGCGGATGCGCAGCCCGTTGAGGTCTTCGGGCGATCTGACCGGGCGTTCGCTGTTGGTCAGGTTGCGGAAGCCGCGTTCGGCATAGGCCAGCCCCTTGAGGTTGACCTCGGCGAGCTTGTCGAGCAGCTCCTGGCCGATGGGGCCGTCGAGCACTTCGTAGGCGGCTTGCGGCGAGGGGAACAGGAAGGGCAGTTCGAAGACCGCCATCTCCTCGACGAAGTTGGCCACCGGGCCGTTGGTGATCACGCCCATGTCGACGGTGCCGATCTGCATGCCCTCGAGCAGGGTGCGCTCGTCGCCCAGCGAGGCGTTGGGATAGATGTCGACGGAAACGGCGCCTTCGGTGCGTTCGGCGACCAGCTCCTGGAACTTCACCGCGGCAATGTGGAAGCCGTCCTGCTCGTTGACCACGTGGGCCAGACGCAGAGTGACGGGATCCATGTCGGCGAAATCGGAGGCCTGAGCGGTGGAAACCAGCGCTAGAGAGATGCCGAGTGCCAGCGTGCTGCGTGCAAAGATCTTCATTTTTTAATTTTCCTTTGTCGGATCGATCCGTTCAGGAGCATGCCCCAGCCGTCCCGACAGGGTCAATCGCTGCGCTGACATTGCGTAACAGGCTGGCGGCGAGGGCACGGACCGGTCCGCGCCTGCATTTCGAGACAGATCACAGCAGGCGGTACATGATGTGGGCGTCGACCAGCCCCTGGGTGGGGTGGCGAAAGGCGCAGGGCAGGGTACCGACGATCTCGAAGCCGTGCTTCTGCCATTGGCGGATGGCAATCTCGTTGGTCGAGACCACCAGGTTGAACTGCATGGCGGTGAAGCCCAGCTCGCGCGCCACCCGCAGGGAATCCTCGCACAGCTTGTTGGCGACACCCTGGCCGCGGGCGTGCTCGGCGACCAGATAGCCGCAGTTGCACACGTGGTCGCCGGGGCCGGGTTGGTTGGGCTTGAGATAGTAGGTGCCGAGCAGGTTGCCGGCACTGTCCTCGGCCACCCGAACCGCACGCGGCAGCTCCACCCACATGCGATAGGCGTCGGGCTCGCTGATCCGACTCGGCACGGCATAGGTGTCGCCGGCGTGCAGCACCGGGGCGATGAAGTCCCACATGGCGGCCCAGTCGCCGGACTGATAGGGGCGAATGCGGATCATGGTCTCCTCCTTGATACCTGGCATCGGCCCCGATTTTACGTCATGACAGCGTGGAAAGATCGCCCCCGCGCTTCACACCGGACCAACGAGATGCTTCACCGCCAGATAGGCGGAAAGCCCCCAGGGACCGAGCTCGCGACCGATGCCGCTGCGCTTGAAGCCGCCCCAGCCGGTTTCGGGCAGTACCAGCTGTTCGCCGTTGATCCACACGCTGCCGGCCTGCAGCTGCCTGCCGATGCGTACGGCACGCTGCCGGTCGGCGCATACCACGGTCGCCGCCAGGCCGAACTCGCTGGCGTTGGCCAGCTCGACTGCCTCCGCTTCGCTGGCCACGCTGCGGGCGCACAGCACCGGACCGAAGATCTCCTCGCGCCACAGGCGGCTCGTGGTCGGCACGTCTCGGAACAGCGTCGGGGCGACGAAGTAACCCTGGGCGGGCAGCTGCCGGTGGCTGGCGTCGCGTACTGCCAGGAGCCCCTCCTGCTCGGCGATGGCCAGGTAGGCCAGCACGCTCTCGCGCTGGCGGGCGCTGGTCAGCGGCCCCATGTCGCTGCCCTCGGCCAGCGGATCGCCCAGTACCAGGGCGTCGATGCGCGCGGCTAGCGCGGCATAGAGCGGCTCGGCGATGGCCTCGTGCACCAGCAGGCGCGAGGTGGCCGAGCAGATCTGGCCGGCATTGAAGTAGATGCCGGCCATGACCCAGTCGGCGGCCTGCTCCGCGTCGGCGTCCTCCATTACCAAGATCGGCGACTTGCCGCCCAGCTCCAGCGAGACGTCGGCGGTGCGCTCGGCGGCGGCACGCATCACCGCTTCACCGACCCGGTTGCTGCCGGTGAAGGAGACCTTGTCGACGCCGGGGTGGGCGGCCAGCGGTGCGCCGATCCCGGCGCCATCGCCGAACAGCAGATTGAGCACGCCGGGCGGCAGCCCGATCTCCAGGGCGATCTCCGCCAGCGCACGCTCGGGCAGCGGCGTCACCTCGGATGGCTTGAGCACCACGGTACAGCCGGCGGCAAGCGCGGGAGCGAGCTTCCAGGCGCTGGTCACCAGGGGGAAGTTCCAGGGGGTGATCAGCCCCACCACGCCAACCGGGTCGTGGTAACAGCGCGCCTCGACGCCTTCCATCCCGACCTCGACCAGTTGCCCCTGGCGTCGGTCGAGGTCGCGTGCCTGACCGGCGTAGTAGCGATAGCAGGCGATGGCGTCGTCGAGGTCGATGCCGGCCTCGGCCAGCACCTTGCCGTTGTTGGTCGAGGAGAGCCGAATCAGCTCGTCGCGACGGCGGGCCAGGGCATCGGCGAAGCGCTCCAGGTAGCGGGCTCGCTCGGCACCGCCGAGGGCGCGCCAGGCCGGCAGGGCGCGCTGCGCCGCGGCCACGGCATCGTCGACGTCGTCCGGATGGCCGGCGCAGACCTCGGCGATGACTTCCTCGCGATAGGGGTTCATCACCGGCAGACAGCGCTCGCCTCGGGAGGGCGTCCAGCGGTTGTCGATGAACTGATGATCCAGCAGTTGCATGGCGGTTCTCTCTGTCAGTGGAGATCGTCAGTGGAGATCGTCAGTCGAGGTCGCAGGTGACGGCCTGTTGCCAGGCTGCGGCATTCACTTCGACAAGCAACGGCGCGTCGAGCGGCCGCGAAGCGAGTGCCTGGGCCAGGCCGGCCGGATCGCTCACCCGCACCGCCTGGCAGCCGAAGCCGGCGGCGACCACCTGAAAGTCCGGCGCCTGGATGTCGACGCCGCAGCGCGTGACCCCGTGGGCATCCATGTAGCGGCGGATCTCCTCGTAGCCCTGGTTGTGCCATAGCACGACCACCACCGGCAGGCGCGCTTCCACGGCGGTGGCGAGCTCGCTGAGGGTGAACATTACGCCGCCGTCGCCGACCAGCGCCACCACGGGCAGCCCAGGCTGGCCAAGCTGGGCGCCCAGCGCGGCGGGCAGGCCGTAGCCCAGGGTGCCGTAGCCGGTGGAGGCGTTGAAGTAGCGCCGCGGCTCGGGCTGCGAGACCAGGTGATTGCCGGCATAGACCGGTGCGGTGGAGTCGCCGACCAGGATCGCGTCGGGCAGGGTTTCGCCCAGCGTGGCGTAGAACGGCACGAAGGGAGCGAAGGCCGGATCGCCCTTCAGATTCAGCGCGGCCAGGGTGTCCGCGGTGCGCTGGGCGCCGCCGCGAGACAGCGGCGCGGGGAAGTGCTCCGCCAGCAGCGCCAGCGTGCGTCCCGCATCGGCCACCAGGCCCAGCGCGACCTGCTGGTTGCGCACCAACTGCTGGGCGTCGAGATCGATGCGGATCAGCCGACCGCACAGTTCGAAGCCGTCGTCGAACACCACGTCGTAGTCGGTCTCGCCCAGCTCGGTGCCCACCGCGAGAACCACGTCGGCCTCGCGGGCCAGCTCGCGGACGGCGGGCAGCGCCGCGTTGGCGCCCAGGTCGAGAGGGTGGGCGCGACCCAGCACGCCCTTGGCGTTGATGGTGGTTACCGTGGGCGCATCGAGGCGCTCGACCAAGGCCCTGGCAGCGGCGGGGGCCTCGACGCAGCCGCCGCCCAGCAGCACCAGCGGGCGTTTCGCTGCGCGCAGCCAGTCGGCGGCCAGGGCCAGCCCCTCGGGATCCGGTGCCGGACGAAACAGGCGCGCCGGTGGCGGCAGTTCGGTTGACGCCACCGGGACGTCGAACAGGTCGATGGGAATCTCGATGTGCACCGGCCCCGGCCGCTGGCCCTGGAACACGGCGAAGGCTCGCGCCAGCACTTCCGGCAGGGCGCTCGGGTCGAGCAGGGTATGGCTGAAGCGAGACACGCCCGCCATCAGCTGTTGCTGGCTCGGCAGCTCGTGCAGCCGACCCTGGCCGCGACCGAGGGTGTCGCGGCGGTTGACGCTGGAGATCACCAGCATCGGGACGGAGTCGGCCAGCGCCTGGCCCATGGCGGTGGCGATGTTGGTCATCCCCGGGCCGGTGATGATCAGGCACACGCCGGGCCTGCCGGTGGCGCGAGCATAGCCGTCGGCCATGAAGCCGGCGCCCTGTTCGTGGCGCGGGGTGACATGGCGCACGCCGCTGTCTTCCAAGCCGCGATAGAGCGCCACGGTATGCACCCCGGGGATGCCGAACACGGTATCGACGCCATACCGTTCATGCAGCAGCGTCAGCAACCATTGGCCACAGGTCATCGATTGGCGGGTCATCGCGAACCTCAGAAGAAGAAGGTGTGGGCCATGAAGGCAATGATCGGCAGCGTGATGGCCGTGCGCAGCAGGAAGATGGCGACCAGCTCCCACAGCTTGAGCGGAATCTTCGACTTCAGCAGCAGCGCGCCGATCTCGGACATGTAGATGAGCTGGGTCAGCGACAGACAGGCGATCACGAAGCGGGTCAGCTCGCTTTCGATGTTGGTCGCCAGCACCGCCGGCAGGAACATGTCGGCGAAACCCACCAGGGTGGCGGGAGCCGCCGCCTGGGCCTCGGGAATGCGCAGCAGCTCGAGCACCGGCACCATGGGGTAGGAGAGCCAGGTGAACAGCGGCGTGAACTCGGCCAGTATCAGCGCCACGGTGCCGATGGCGAACACCAGCGGCAGCAGGGCGAGGAAGATGTCGGCGACGTTGAACAAGGCGTTGCGGGCGAGTTCGCGCGGGCCGGGGGAGCGCTCGGCGCGGCGCACCGCCTGGGTCAGGCTGTAGCGCAGCAGGCCCATCTCCTCGGTGCGTTTCTCGGCCAGCTGACAGCCGACCGGCTCGTAGTAGGTGTCCGGCTTGCGCGACAGCGGCGGCAGGCGCGGCACGATCACCGCCGCGATCAGGCCGGCCACCACCACGGTGAAGTAGAACTGGATGAACATGTGGTTGAGGTCGACGAAGCTGGTGATCAGCAGGCTGAAGGCGATCGAGACGATGGAGAAGTTGGTGGCGATCACCGAGGCCTCGCGGCGATTGTAGAAGCCCTTCTCGTACTGCTGGGTGGTGATCAGCACGCCCACGGTGCCGGAACCCATCCACGAGGCGGTGGCGTCGATGGCGCTGCGGCCGGGCAGGTTGAAGATCACCCGGAACGGCTTGCGCACCAGGCTGCCGATGAATTCCATGAAGCCGAACTCGACCAGGAACGGCAGCAGCAGAGCGGCGAAGAAGAAGAAGGTCAGCAGCACCGGCGCCAGGTCGTTGAGCATCACGCCGCCGGTGAACGAGGCGGTGACGAACTCCGGCCCGAACTGGAAGAACGTCATCAGGGCGAAGGCCGCCCCCATGATGCGCATGCCGAACCACACCGGGCCGACGTGAAACATGTCGTGCATCACGCCTTTCTCGGCCCAGCTTGGGCGGGCGAGCTTGATCCAGCTCGTGGCCAGCACGGAGAGCACCAGCACGATGACGGCGATGGCCGGCAGGGCGCCGTCGAGCAGCGCCTTGAGGCCGTCGGCGAGGAAGCCCATGCCGATGTTGATGGTGTCGCCGATGCGGAAGGGAACCAGGAACAGGCCCACCCCGAGCGCGGAGGGAATCAGGAATTTGAGCAGGTTGTTGCGCTCGAAGGGGGTTTCCCCGGCGCGGGTTCGATGAGTCGTGTCAGTGGAGGACATACGGGTATCCCTTGGCTTGTCGTTGTTGGGTCAGGCAGTTCTTGCGTCGGTCGCCGCGCTCTGGTGTCAGTCGCGACGCTTGACGCCGGGCAGTGCGCACAGCATTTCGTAGAGCAGGGTGGCGCCCATCAGCGCCGTGTTGCCGCTGGGGTCGTAGGGTGGCGAGACCTCGACCAGGTCGCCGCCGACGATGTTGAGACCGGCCGCGCCGCGCACGATCTCGAGGCCCTGGGCCGAGGTCAGGCCGCCCATTTCGACGGTGCCGGTGCCGGGGGCGACGGAGGGGTCGAGGCCGTCGATGTCGAAGGTGACGTAGACCGGGGTGTCGCCCATCTGCTCGCGGACTTCTGCCATCAGCGGCGCCAGCGAGCGGTACCAGCACTCCTCGGCGGTGACCACGCTGAAACCCTGCTGGCGGCACCAGTCGAAGTCCTCGGCGGCATAGCCGGTACCGCGCAGGCCGATCTGCACCACCTTGCCGTGGGCCAGCAGGCCCTCTTCCTGGGCGCGGCGAAACGGGGTGCCGTGGGCGATGGGCTCGCCGAACATGTGCTCGTTGACGTCGGCGTGGGCGTCGATGTGGATCAGCCCCACCGGGCCGTGCTTCTTGGCGATGGCGCGCAGGATCGGCAGGGTGATCACATGGTCGCCGCCCAGGGTCAGCGGGACGCAGCCGTGGGAGAGCACCTCGTCGTAGAAGGCGGTGATGATGTCCACGCTCTTGGGCAGGTGGAAGGTGTTGATCGGCACGTCGCCGATGTCGGCCACTTGCAGACTGTCGAAGGGGGCGGCCCGGGTGGCCATGTTGTAGGGACGCAGCATGCGCGACTCGTCACGGATCTGGCGCGGGCCCAGACGCGTGCCGGGGCGATTCGAGGTGGCGATGTCCAGCGGTACGCCGATGAAGGCCACGTCCAGCCCTGCCGCCGTGGGCTGGGTGGGCAGGCGCATCATGGTGGCGGGCCCGCCGAAGCGGGGCATCTCGTTGCCGCCTAGCGGCTGGTTGAAGTCGGCCATGCGGGGCTCCTGATCGTTGGGGTATCGTCGCTCACTCCTCAGGTCTAGCAGGTTTCGTGCCAGCCGGCGGCCTTGCAGCCACGGGGCCTGCCAGGTGTCGTGATGCAATTTCGAATCGTCAGCGGGGCTTCAGTGATGCAATAATGCATCCTTGATTCATTCATGCATCGGCTGGTGTCCTGATGAGCGATATCGACAGCGCGGTGGTGAGTACCATCGTCGAGACGGCCAACGACCACTTTTTCATCGTCGACGGCGAGGGGCGGGTGCTGGACGTCAGCCCGGGCGCGGCGGCGGTTTACGGCCTGCCACGGGAGCAACTGGTCGGCAGCACGGTGCAGCAGCTGGAGGCGCAGGGTGTGCTCAGGCCCTCCATCAGCCTGGAGGTGATCCGCACCGGCCGGCCGGTACAGCTGATGCAGGTGACGGGAACGGGGCGGCGGGTGATCGCCGAGGCGCACCCGGTACATGTCGAGGGCAGGCTCGAGCGCATCGTCAGCCGCTCCCGCGACCTGACCGACCTGCAGCTGCTGCAGGACGAGTACGCGCTGCTGCAGAAGCGTTTCAGCGAACATCTCAAGCGCAGCGGGGCCGGAGCCGGTCAGGAGGACGGTCAGCTCGACGAGGCAATGGGCAGCCTGGAGGTGCGCAGCGACGTGATGCGGGAGCTGGCCCTGCTGCTCAGGCGCGTGGCGCCTTCGGATGCCACGGTGCTGCTGCTGGGCGAGTCGGGGGTCGGCAAGAGCGCCTTCGCCAAGCAGCTGCATCGCTGGAGCCGGCGCCGTCAGGGGCCGTTCATCGAGGTCAACTGCGGCGCCATTCCCGAGAATCTGTTCGAGTCGGAGATGTTCGGCTATCAGCCCGGCGCCTTCAGCGGGGCGGCGCGCCAGGGCAAGGCGGGGCTGCTGGAGCAGGCCGAGGGCGGCACGCTGTTTCTCGACGAGATCGGCGAGCTGCCGCTGCCCATGCAGACCAAGCTGCTCAAGGTGATCCAGGACGGCAGCGTGCTGCGCCTGGGCGATACCCGCCCCCGGCGGGTCGATTTTCGTCTGGTGGTGGCGACCAACCAGGACCTGGCCCAGCGCGTGGAGACGGGGAGCTTTCGCCTCGATCTCTACTATCGCGTCAACGTCATCCCGGTCACCATCCCGCCGCTGCGCGAGCGCCGCGAAGACATTCCGGCGCTGGCCGAGGCGTGTCTCGAACGACTCAATCAGCGTTACGGCCAGCGCAAGCTGCTGCACGGCAGCGTGTGGCCGGAGCTGATGGGGGGCGACTGGCCGGGCAACGTCAGAGAGCTGGAAAACTGGCTTGAGCGCGCCTGGCTGTCGAGCCCGGACGATTCGATCCATTCGCCGACACGGGGCTACGTTTCATCCGTGACGCCGACGTCTTCACACGCAGAGACGCCGTCGCCGGCCGAGCTCGGTGAGAATGAGGGGCTTCCCGCCTACCTGGCCCGGGCCGAACGCGAGGTGCTCCAGGCGCTGTGCCGGTCGCTCCCCAGCACCTATGCCATCGCCGAACGCTTGAGGATCAGCCAGCCCAGCGTGGTGCGCAAGCTCAAGCGGCACGGGCTCAGGATCGAGCGCCGGGCCGATTGAGCCCGATGTCACGAGGTCGTAACGGGGAACACTGACTATAGTGGTTTGGGTGAACAACGCCTTCCGTCCCGTTCGTTTCGACCTTGGAGCTAGCCATGCCCCGCACAACCTATAACAAGATGGCCGCCATCGCGACCGGCCTGGTCCTTGGCGCCAGCGTCATGCTTCCTGCCGCCCACGCCGACGACTACTACGCCGGTCAGACCATTCGCATGATCATTCCCTTCTCGCCGGGCGGCGGCACGGATACCTTCGGCCGGCTGATCAGCCAGCACCTGGGCCGCCACATCCCCGGCAGCCCCACCATCGTGGCCGAGAACGTCACCGGTGCCGGCGGCCTGCTGGGCAGCAACGAATTCGCCGAGCGGGTCGACCATGACGGCCTCACGCTGATGACTGCCTCGGGCCACCTGAACCTGCGCGCCTTCCTCGGCCTGCAGGGGCTCAGGCTAGACCTCGACGCGCTGGAGCCGGTGGTGGCCGCGCCCATGGGGCACGTGACGGCGATCTCCACCCAGGCGGGCATCGACGACCCGGCCGACCTGCTCGAGGCGCAAGGCCGGTTGACCAAGGGCATCACTGATCCCGTGGGCCTGCTCGAGTCGCTGGTGGCGCTGGAGATGTTCGAGCTGAATTACCGTGCGGTACCCGGCTACGGCGGCCGTGGCGATACGCGCATCGCCTTCGAACGCGGCGAACTGATGATCAACACCCAGAGCACGCCGGCCTATCTCAACAGCGTGCAGCCGCTGGTGGATGAGGGGATGGCCATGCCGCTCTACGCCATCGGCTTCATCGATGGTGAGGGCAATCCGCAGCGCGATCCTGCCGTGCCGGACATGATCACCGCACCCGAGCTCTACGAGCAGATCCACGGCGAGATGCCATCCGGCACCATCTGGGAGGCCTTCAAGGTCACCGTGCCGCTGGTGCAGAACACCCGCGGTACCGTCTGGGTGCATGGCGATATCCCCGACGAGGCGATGGCGGCCCTGCGGGAGGGGGTCGAGGCCATGGTCAACGACCCGGAGTTCCAGGAGGCCAGTGCCAGTATCCTCGAGGGCTACGAGATCATGTGGGGTGACGACCTGGGGCAGATCAAGGCTTCGATGGACGCCGCCTCACCGGAGGTTCTCGACTACCTGCGCGACATGCTGAACGAGCGCTTCGGCACCGAGTTCAACTGAGACGCCTGCACGCGACGAGCCGCCCGGAGCTGCGGGCGGCCGTCGCGTGCACGGCTTTGACATGAGGTGCTCATGCTGGATGCGTTCGTCAATGCGTTCTGGATTCTGCTAGATCCCTTTCGTCTGTTGATGCTCTTTTCCGGGGTGGCGATCGGTATCGCCGTGGGAATTCTGCCCGGCCTGGGTGGTTTGATGGGGATGGCGCTGGTGCTGCCGTTCCTGTTCGGCATGGATGCCTACGCCGGGGTGGCCCTGCTGATCGGTATTGCGGCGGCCGTGCCCAGTGCCGACACCTTTCCCTCGGTGCTGATGGGCATTCCCGGCTCTTCCGGCTCTCAGGCCACCATCATGGATGGCTATCCGATGGCCCGCCGAGGCGAGGCGGCCAGGGCGCTGGGGGCGGCCTTCACGGCGTCGCTGATCGGCGGCCTGATCGGGGCCCTGGCGCTCTCCGCCGTGGTGCCCTTCGCGCGCCCGCTGATTCTCGCCTTCGGCTCACCCGAGCTGTTCATGCTGACCCTGCTGGGGCTCTCCATCATCGGGGTGCTGTCGGGCAATCGCCCGCTCAAGGGCATGCTGGCGGCGGTCGCGGGGCTGGCCATCGGCACCGTCGGCGGCGCGCCGGTGGCGGCCGAGTATCGCTTCGCGGGGGACTTTCTCTACCTCTACGACGGGCTGTCGCTGGTCATCGTGGCGCTGGGGCTGTTCGCGCTGCCGGAGATCGTCGATCTGCTGGCGCGTGGCGGCGCCATTGCCGAGCGGGCTCGCGGCCTCGGCCACGGCTGGATGGATGGGGTGCGCGACACGCTCAGGCACAAGTGGCTGGTGATTCGTCATAGCGTGATCGGCGTGGTGATCGGTGCCATTCCCGGCATGGGTTCGTCGATCATCGATTGGGTCAACTACGGCATCGTGGCCCAGACCAGCAAGGATCGCAGTCGTTTCGGCAAGGGCGACGTGCGCGGCGTGATCGCTCCCGAGAGTGCCAACAACGCCAAGGAAGGCGGCGTGCTGATGCCGACCCTGCTGTTCGGCGTACCGGGCTCCTCGGCCATGGCCATGCTGCTGGGGGCGCTGATGATCTTCGGCGTCCAGCCCGGCCCGCAGATGCTGACCCGCGATCTCGACCTGGTGTTCGTCATCATCTGGTCGCTGGCGCTGGCCAACGTCTTCGGCACCTTCATCTGCCTGTTGCTGTCGCGGCCCATCGCACGGCTCACCTTCGTGCCGTTCCATTACATCGCCCCGGTGATCATCGTCATCGTGATCGTCGGCGCCTGGCAGGAGACCCGACACTGGGCCGACCTGGCCTTCCTGCTCGGTTTCGGGCTGCTGGGCTGGCTGATGAAGCGCAGCGGCATGCCGCGGCCGCCGCTGCTGATCGGCTTCATTCTCAGCGGCCTGGCCGAGCGCTATCTGTGGATGTCCTACAACCTCTACGACTGGGAATGGCTGACGCGTCCCGGCGTGCTGACGATCGGCGCGCTGGCGGTGGCGCTGATAGTGGCCAGCGTCAGGCTCAAGCGCAACACCAGCCAGCGGGCCGAGGCGATACAGATGGCCGAGAGCGACAAGGAGAGCCGCCCATGAGATCACGCTTGATCGGCATCTTCACCCGCCATCTGCAGACGCCATTCGTGCTTCTGGTACTGGCGGGACTGGTGGCCGTGCTGACGATCAGTCAGTCGTTCTCGCTGGGAGCGAGGTTGTTTCCCACCGTGGTGGCCGCGCTGGGCATCCTGCTGGCGCTGCTGGAGCTGGGGCGACAGTGGCTGCGGCGGGGGGCGCGGGAGGCCAGCGATTACACCGACCTGGGCGACGAGGACGACAGCCCGCTCTTCTTCGCCAAGGGGCTGCTGTTCTTCGCTTGGATGCTCGGCTTCGTCGGGTTGTTCTTCCTCGTCGGTGCGCTGCCGGCCGCTGGGCTGTTCGTGCTGGCCTTCCTGACACTGCAGTTCCGCAGCCCCTGGCTGCCGAGCCTGGGGCTTGCCACCGGTATCGTCATCCTGCTGTGGGGCCTGGGGCAGGTGCTGCAGCTGCGCTGGCCCACCCCTTTGCTGGGCTTTTGAAGGCCACGGGAAGGGCGCTCATGCACCCGATGTCAGCGCCCGCTCCAGAATGTCGAAGCGACCCGGTACCAGGGCGTCCTCCACGGCGGTGATACGCAGCACGTGGCCGAGGTCCGGGTGCGCGGGGCGGGCGATCAGGCGGCCGGCCTCGAGCAGCTCCTGGTTCAGCCTTCCGGCCAGTTCCGCACTCGAGAAGCGCAGGGCGATGAAGTTGGTGGCGCTCGGCAGCACCTCGGCGCCCAGTTCGCGAAAATGGCGGGCGAGACGTTCGCGGCGCGCCTTCACCGCGCGGATGTGCGCCTCCACTTCGGTATGGTGATCGAGCACGGTCTCGGCGATGACCTGGGTGAGGCTGGATACCGCGTAGTGGATCCGCACCTTCATCATCATCGCCAGGGTTTCCGGCTCGGCGATGGCGTAGCCGATGCGCATCCCGGCCAGCCCGTGGGCCTTGGACAGCGTGCGCAGACGGATCACGCCGGGCAGTGCTTCGCGGCTGAACGGCGAGTCGGCATCGTCGCGGAAGTCGTGGTAGGCCTCGTCGAGCAGCAGCCAGCAATCCTCGGGCAGTTCGGCACGCAGGCGGCGGATCTCGTCGTCGCCGTGCAGATGCCCGCTGGGGTTGTCCGGGTTGGCGACGTAGACCAGCCGGGCCCGGTGTTCATGGGCCGCAGCCAGCAGCGCCTCGAGGTCGGGGGTGAGCAGGCCGGGCGCCTCGCGATAGGGCCGCTCTACCAGATGACAGTTCTGTCCGCGGGCGAAATAGCCGAAGGTGGGGTAGGTGCCGCTGGCGCTGACCACCGTGCAACCGGGTTCCGCCACGGTGCGCAGGGCCAGGGCGATCAGACTGTCGGCGCCGGCATCCACCAGGGTGTGTTCCAGCGGCAGCCCGTAGAGCGAGGCGAGCCGCTGGCGCACGCCCAGCGCTTCCGCGTCGCCGTAGCAGTAGACATGCTCCGTCATGGCATCGCCGAAGCGTTCGCGCAGCGCCCGATGGGGCATGTCGAGGCCCTCGTTGGAGCCCAGGCGGTGGGGGATCTCGCGGCCGATGCGCCGTTCCAGCACCTTGATGCCGGGAAAGGGGTTGCTGGGGCCGGAGCCTTTGAGGTGATCGGGGAAGCGGGGCATGCTGCACTCCAGGAACAAGAGATGAAGATCGTTGCAGAAGCGTGCCGCCGGCTCAAGCCGACGGCCCGTTCGTCTCATTCTTCCGCTGCCAGGATCTTGTGGCGATTGAGCAATCCTTTCGGGTCCAGCGCCTGCTTCAGCGTGCGCATCAGGGCAATCTCCCCGGGGGTGCGGGAGAGCGGCAGGTAGTCGCGCTTCTCCAGACCGATGCCGTGCTCGGCGGAGATCGAGCCGCCCAGTTCGGCCAGCGGGCCATAGACGATCTGTTCCACGTCGCGGCGGGTCTGGGGATCGCCGCTGCCGACCCCGACCGACACGTGCAGGTTGCCGTCGCCGAGATGGCCGAATATCACCATGCGCCCTTCGGGCCAGCGTTCGCGTATCCTGCGCTCGAGCGCATCGGCGTAATCGGCCATGTCGGGAATGGGCAGGCTGACGTCGAAGGTGAAGAGCGGGGAGAGGTTGTCGATCAGCCCTTCGATGTCCTCGCGGATATCCCAGATGCCCTGGCGCTGGGCGTCGGATTGGGCGAGCACGGCGTCTTCGATCAGGCCGGCCTCGAGGGCCGACTCCAGTGCCGCGCTGAACTGCGCGACGTTGGCCGCGTCGTCGCTGCCCAGCGACTCGACGATGGCATAGAAAGGCCAGCGTGCCGGCAGGGGTGGCGTGTTGCGGCCGCTCTCCTCGGTGAGCAGCGCGTAGTGGTTGCGCCACATCACCTCGAAGGTGCCCAGGCTGCCACCCAGCGTGCGCCCCAGGTGCCTGAGCAGGCCGGTCACGCCGTCGAAGTCGGGGCAGGCCACCAGCGCGGTACGCTCGCTGGTCATTCTCGGCTGCAGCCGGAGCACGGCGCGGGTGACGATGCCCAAGGTGCCCTCGCTGCCGATGAACAGCTGCTTGAGGTCGTAGCCGGCGTTGTTCTTCAGCATGCGGTTCATCGAGCTGACCACGCTTCCGTCGGCCAGCACCGCTTCGAGCCCCAGCACCTGCTGACGCATCATGCCGTAGCGAATGACCCTTACGCCGCCGGCATTGGTGGCGATGTTGCCGCCGATGGTGCAGGAGCCCCGCGCGCCAAGGTCGAGGGCGAACTGCAGGTCGTGCTCGGCGGCGGCTTCCTGCACGGTTTGAAGCGCGATACCGGCCTGAACCGTCATGCTGCCGCCGATGGGGTCGATCGCCTCGATGGCGGTCATGCGCTCCAGCGAGATGGCCAGCTCGTCCGGGCTCGCCTCGCCGCCATGCACCAGGCCGGTGAGGCCGCCGTGGGTCACCACCGGTTGAGCGACGGCGTGGCACAGGCGCATCACCCGGGCCAGCTCGTCGGTGTCGGCCGGCCTGACGATGGCGCCGGCGCGACAGCTCGCCCCGCTCATCCAGTCGACCCGGCGCTGGGCGACGTCATCGCCGGTCAGCACGTTGCCCTCGCCAACGATGGCGACGATTCTCTCCAACAGCGATTGCATCTGCTTCATCCTTCTTTATCGTTGCGGGGCGTCAGGCCATGGCAGCTTCGTGGGCACGCCCGGGTATGGCGTCCAGCAGTTGCTTGGTATAGGTCTCCCGTGGCCTGAGGAACACCTCCTGGGCGGTACCCTGCTCGACGATGCGACCGTGCTGCATGACGATGATGGAGTCGCAGATCTGTGCGGCCACCCGCAGGTCATGGGTGATGAACAGCAACGAGAGCGACAGCTTCTGCTTCAGCTCCTCCAGCAGCTCGAGCACCTGGGCCTGGATCGACACGTCGAGGGCCGAGACCGCCTCGTCGGCCACGATCAGCTCCGGGTTCAGTGCCAGGGCGCGGGCGATGCCGATGCGCTGGCGCTGGCCACCGGAGAACTCGTGGGGGTAGCGGTCCACCGCCACGGCGCCGAGACCGACCAGCTCCAGCAGCTCCTCGGCCTGCTGCATCGCCTGCCGGCGCGGCACGCCGTTGGCCATGGGGCCCTGGGCGATGGCGTAGCCGACCCGGTGGCGCGGATTGAGCGAGGCGTAGGGATCCTGGAAGATCATCTGCACCCGCCGCCGCTCGCGGCGCAGTTCGTCTCCCTTGAGGGCCGAGAAATCGGTTCCGCTGAGGCTCAGCGAGCCGCTGTCGGGCCGTTCCAGACGCACCACGCAGCGCCCGAGCGTCGACTTGCCCGAACCGGACTCGCCGACGATGCCCACTGTCTCGCCCGGCGCCAGGGTGAAGGAGACGTCGTCCAGGGCGCGCACCTCGCGGGCCGGCTTGAACAGGCCGCCGCGCGAGCGGAACACCTTGTTGAGGTTGCGCACCTCCAGCAGCGGCGCGGGCCGCTGCTGGGCGACGGCTTCCGGAATGATGTTGCTGGGAATCGCCTCGAGCAGGGCGCGAGTATACTCGTGGCGGGGGTTTTCGAGCACCTCCCGGGCCGTGCCGAGCTCGACGACCCGGCCGTAGCGCATCACGCAGACCCGGGTGGCCACCTCGGCCACCACGCCGAAGTCGTGGGTGATGAACATCACCGCCATGCCGCGGCGCTGCTGCAGGTCGCGAATCAGCTCCAGGATCTGCGCCTGGGTAGTCACGTCGAGCGCCGTCGTGGGCTCGTCGGCGATCAGCAGCTCCGGCTCCAGCGCCAGTGCCATGGCGATCATCACCCGCTGGCGCTGCCCGCCGGAGAGCTGGAACGGGTAGGCGCGGATCGCCTTGTCCGGCTCGGGGATGCCGACCTCCTCCAGCAGCGCGAGGGCCTTCTCCTGCCGCTCGCGGCTGCTGTATTTACCGTGCGCCTCGAACACTTCGGCGATCTGGGCGCCGACCCGCATCAGCGGGTTGAGCGCGGTCATCGGTTCCTGAAAGATCATGCCGATGCGCAGCCCACGCAGCTTGCGGTGCTGCTTCTCGTTGAGGGCGAGCAGGTCCTGGCCGTCGAACAGCACCTCACCGGCAGTGGGGCGCACGCCCTTGGGCAGCAAACCCATCACCGCATTGGCCGCCATCGACTTGCCGGAGCCGGACTCGCCGACCACGCACATGATCTCGCCGCGGGCGACGTCGTAGCTGACCTCCTCCACCGCGTAGTCGCGGTCGGCGCCCTTGGGCAGTGCCAGGGTCAGGCCGCGAATGCTCAGTACCGGAGCGTTGTCGTTCATGTCGTTCTCCTAGGAGCGTTCGCGGGCGAGCTTGGGGTTCAAGGCGTCGTCCAGCCCTTCGCCGACCAGGTTGAGCGCCAGCACCGTGAGCAGGATGGCCACTCCGGGAAAGAAGCTGAGCCACCAGGCCTGGCGGATCACCGTACGCGCGGCGCCGATCATGTAGCCCCAGGACATCACGTTGGGATCGCCCAGCCCCAGGAAGGAGAGGGCCGATTCCAACAGAATGGCGGTGGCCACCATCAGCGAGGCCAGCACGATGATCGGCGACAGGGTGTTGGGCAGGATCTGCCGCAGAATGATGGTGCGATTGGTCTGGCCCACGAGACGCGCGGCCTCCACGTATTCGCGGTGGCGCAGCGACATGAACTCGGCCCGCACCAGGCGCGCCACCGGCGGCCAGCTGACGATGGCGATGGCCAGCACGATCGATGTCACGCTGGGCTGCATGATCGCCACCAGCACGATGGCCAGGGCGAAGTTGGGAATGGTCTGGAAAAACTCGGTGAAGCGCATCAGGGCGTCGTCGATCAAGCCGCCGTAGTAGCCGGCAACGGCGCCCAGCGGCACGCCGATGAGCAGCGCCACCGAGGTCGAGACCAGGCCGATCAACAGCGAAACCCAGGCGCCGTGCATCAGCCCGGCGGCCACGTCGCGGCCCATGGTGTCGGTGCCGAGCCAGAAGCCATCCACCTCCATGGGCGCGAGGAAGGGGCGCTGCACCATGCGCCAGGGCGACTCGGGATAGAGGAAGGGGGCCAGCATCGCCATCGCAATGATGGCCAGCAGGATGAACAGGCCGACCAGAGCGCCGCGGTTCTGGGCAAAGCGGGCGAAGAAGCTCATGAGGCCTCCTTGATGCGCGGGTCCGCCAGGCGATAGACCAGATCGGTGATGATGTTGAAGACGATGACCAGCGCGGCGGAGAAGAAGAAGATGCCCAGCAGCAGGTTGTAGTCGCGCTGCTGCAGCGCTTCGAACATCAGCCGGCCGATGCCGGGCCAGGCGAACACCGTCTCGGTGAGGATGGCACCGCCCACCATCTGTCCCGCCTGCAGGCCGGCCAGGGTGATGATCGGCAGCAGGGCGTTGCGCAGGATGTGGCGCCGCTGGATCACGCCCGGCGCGAGGCCCTTGGCGCGGGCGGTCTTGACGTAGTCCTGCTGGCTCGCCTCGAGCATCGAGGCGCGGGTCATGCGGGTGTAGATGGCCATGAAGAACAGCGCCAGGGTGGTGGCGGGCAGGATCAGGTGCTTGGCCACGTCGAGCACCAGGGCGAAGCCGGTGTGCCCCGCGCCCACCGTGTACATGCCGTAGGCCGGCAGCCAGCCGAGGAAGACCGAGAACAGCACCACTGCCATCAGCGCCACCCAGAACAGCGGCGTGGCATAGAACAGCAGGGCCAGGGCCATGATGATGGAGCCGGAGGGCTTCTTGACCCGGGCGGCGGCCATGGAGCCGGCGACGATGCCCAGCGCCAGCGACAGCACGAAGGCGGTACCGGTGAGCAGCAGGGTGGCCGGCAGGCGGGCGAGGATCAGGTCGAGCACCGGCATGCCCTGGCGATACGACCAGCCGAAATCGAGCATGGCGATTCCCGAGACGTAGCGCCACAGCTGGACGTAGATCGGCTGGTCGAGACCGAAGCGTTCGCGCAGCTGACGCAGGAACTCCTCGTCGGTGGCACCGGCCTCGCCGGCCAGGATGGCGGCGGGGTCGCCTGGCGCCATCTGGATCAGGAAGAAATTGAAGATGACGATCAGGAACAGGACGACGACGGCCTTGAGCAGCCGCATCACGATCAGTCGGGCGTAGAGCATGCAGCAAGCCTCTGGGTGCTTGAAGGTATGCAAATGCCTGCGCGAGCGAATCGCTGCGTTACGCGGTGCTCACAATCCTCACCTAGTACCGCATAGGCTCCGGTTGTTGCGCTCCGTGCGCCTTGCGCTTCATCTCGCTCGGCAACTTGCTCCTCTTAAACGGGGGGCGGCCGTGCCGCCCCCTCAAGACGAGATTCGACTCAGCGGTCGAGCCAGGCGTCCCTGAAGCCGTCGTTGACCCCCACGCCGGAGGTCACCAGATCCTGGACGTCGCAGCGGTAGATGGTCGGGAAGCCGAGCTCCAGCAGCCAGCCCACCGGCACGTCCTCGTGGATGATCTCCTGGGCCTCGTGATAGAGGGCTTCACGCTCCTCGTCGGGGAACGCCGTGGCCGCCTCGTTGAACAGCTCGTCGACCCGCTCGTTCTCGTAGCCGCCGACGTTGTTCCACGGGGAGCCGCGCTCGATGTTGTCGGAGAGGTAGGAGCGGGTGATGCCCAGGGCCGGGTCGCCGTACTGGAAGAGGAAGGTGAAGGCGAGGTCGTAGTCCCACTCGGAGAGGCGCTGGTTCCAGCCGCCCACGTCGGTGGACTGGGTACGTACGTTGATGCCCACCTCGCGCAGGTTCTGCTGCACGGCCTCGGCCCAGCGGGTCCAGGTCTCGCCGTAGGGCAGCGGCAGCAGGCGCACCTCCTCGTTGTCGTAGCCCATCTCCTCGAGCAGCTCGCGGGCACGATCCGGGTCGTGGTCGTAGGGGTCGAGCCCGTCGTGGCGGAAGCGCGCGTTGGAGCCGAAGGAGGAGAGCGGCACCTCGCCGAGGCCGTTCCACAGCACGTCGCGGGCGAACTCGCGGTCCATGGCGTACATCACCGCCTGGCGGAAGCGCTTGTCCGCCGTCGGGCCTTCGCGGTTGTTCATCCACAGCATGGCGAAGGGGCTGAAGTACTCGTGGCCCTCCTCCGTCACGCAGGTGTTGTCCATGGCGGTCAGGCGCGGGATGTCGAAGTTCTCCACGGTGCCGTTGGGCAGCACGTCGACGGTGCCGTTCTCGTAGGCCACGGCGCGGGAGGCGCCATCCGGGATGACGTGCCAGTTGATGCCGTCCAGGTAGGGCAGGTCTTCCTCGTAGTAGTCGTCGAAGCGCACCAGCTCGATGACGGTGCCGCGGTCCCAGTTGTGGAACTTGAACGGGCCGGTACCGATGGGATGGCTGTTGTGCTCGTTGTCGCGGAAGTCGGTACCCTCGTACAGGTGCTTGGGCACCATGGTGAAGGTGCCGGCCTCGAAGGAGAGCAGGAAGGGGCCGAAGGGCTCGGAGAGGGTGAATACCACGGTGTGATCGTCCTCTGCCTCGATGCTTTCCACGTGCTGCAGCACGGCGCGGGCGCTGGGGTTCAGCTCGCGGTGGAATTCATCGGCGGAGAACACCACGTCGGCGGCGGTGAAGGGTTCGCCGTCATGCCACAGCACACCCTCGCGCAGGTGGAAGGTATAGACCAGGCCGTCGTCGCTCACTTCCCAGGATTCGGCCAGCTGCGGTATCGGCTCCAGGTCGGTGGTGTAGCGCAGCAGCCCCTCGTAGATGTTGCCGGCGACCTTGCGGGTAGGGTCGTTCTGGATCATGCCCAGCACCAGGCCGGGCGGCTCGGGCTGGATGATGGTGTTGATGGTGCCCCCGGAGCGGGGCTCATCGGCAACGGCAAAAGAAGAGGTGAAGGCCAGGGCGGCAATGGCTGCTGCCAAAGGCGTCATTTTCATCATCGGATTCCTTCTTGTTGTCTCGGCGTTTGTTGTCTTGGTTCATCGTGCCGTATCCATGCCTTAGTGACCTTAGCAGTGGCTCCCAGAACTGTCGACAGTCGTCAATCGACGGTCGACAAGAATCGCCAATCGGTCATACTGTAGCCATTAAAGTGACAAGAGCCAGGTGCATGACCCCTTCGAGTGCTTTCGGTAGCGGTGCGATCATCCAGCAGCGCAATCTGGTGGAGCAGGTCGCCGACTACCTGACCCAGGCCATCATCAGTCAGCGTTATGCGCCCGGTGAGCGACTTTCGGAAGTTCAATTGGCGCGTAACCTGGGGGTGAGCCGCGCCCCCGTGCGTGAAGCGGCGCGGCTGCTGGAGAGCCGCGGTTTGCTGGTCTCCCAGCCTCGCCGTGGGTTCTTCGTGCGAGCGCTGGACGCCAGCGAACTCATCGATGTCTTCGATCTGCGCCTGTGCCTCGAGCGGCATGCGATGGCGCGTCTGGTCGATAACTACGATGCGCAGAAGGAGCAGGCGCTGCGGCGTCAGGTCGAGCTGATGTGCGAGGTGGCGCTACATGACAGCGATAGCCGCAAGATCGAGGAGGACCTGGTCTTCCATCGCATGCTGATCGACTTCTCGGGCAATCGACGGCTGCTCAAGGTGTTCGACGACATCACCCACGAGCTGCGTCTCTGCATCGCCTTGATCGGCAAGACCCATGCCGAACCCGACACCATCGCCACCTGTCACTGGCAATTGCTCGATGCGCTGGCCAGCGGCGACCCGCAGCGCTGCCGCGAGGCCATTGACTACCACATTGGCGTGGCGCGGGATTACGTGGTGCAGGGCATCGGCGAGTCGTCCTGAGTCACTCGCGCAGAATGGTGAACGGCGACCACTGCTGGCACAGCGGCGTGACCTCGAGCCGGGTGATGTTCACGTGGGGCGGCAGTTCCGCGATGTGCAGCGCCTGGGCGGCCACGTCTGCCGGTTGCAGCGCTTGGGTGCCGGCGTAGTAGCGCTGGGCGGCGTCGCGGTCTCCCTTCATGCGCACCTCGGTGAACTCGCTCATGGTCATGCCCGGCGCCAGGTCGGTGACGCGCACGCCGGCGGCACTGACGTCGCAGCGCAGGTTGTAGCTGAACTGCTCGACGAAGGCCTTGGAGGCGCCATAGACGTGGCCGCCGGGGTAAGGGGTATGTGCGGCGATGGACCCGATGTTGATGACGGTCGCTCCCTCGCCGTGGGCCACCAGCCGCGGCAACAGCAGCCGGGTGACCGTGACCAGGCCCTTGATGTTGGTCTCGATCATGGCGTGCCAGTCGTCGAGGTCGGCCTCCTGGGACGGCCCCTTGCCCAGCGCCACACCGGCGTTGTTGAGCAGCACCCTGGGGCGGTCGAAGGGCGGTGGAAGCGAGTCGACGACATGCCGAACGGCATCGCGGTCGGTGACGTCCAGCGCGGCGGTATGGACCGGTACCTGGCCGAGGCGCTGCTGCAGGGCGTCGAGGCGCTCCTGCCGGCGACCGGTGAGGACGAGCCCCCAACCGGCATTGGCGAAGGCCTCGGCGCAGGCCCGACCGATGCCCGAGGTGGCACCGGTGATGAAAGCGATGGGCGTGGTTTCGTGCATGGTGAATGCTCCGATGGCGATACTTCCATTGAGATGTTGCCTGGCGCTGCATGATATTAGCCATTGGTAGCACTTTATCCGTGATGCAGCCAGAAAATGCCGCTGGGCGGGCGTTCCAGAGGCATCGCGATACGCGAAGCCTCCCTTCATCAAAGCCGATTTGAGCGCAGCGAAAGCATGTTTCAAGATCAGGACATCGTCACGCGATAACCAACATAACGATAACGATCAGGAGAGCACCCTCATGCGCAAGTCCTTGCTTGCCACGCTGGCCACGCTCGGCATGCTGAGCGCCCCGTTCGCACTCGCCAGCACCATCGAAATCCAGGTCAACAACACCATGAGCGAGGGCGGCTCCGAGAGCGCCGCCGTGGAGCGCTTCGCCGAATACCTCGAAGAGCAGGCGCCGGGTCGCTTCAACGTGCGGCCTTTCCTTGCCGGCTCGCTGGGCAGTGAGGACGGGGTCCTCGAGCTGCTCAACCTGGGGCAGACCCAGATCTCCATCACCGGTGGCAACTGGCGCCAGCAGTATGCGCCCGAGTACGACGCCATCACCGTGCCGTTCCTCTTCTCCACCTGGGACGAAGTCGACGCCTACATGGAGAGCCCCTCCGGTCAGCGCCTGGTGGAGATCGCCGAAGAGAAGGGCGGCCTCAAGTACTTCGGCACCCAGCATCGCGGTCCGCGCCACATGACCGCCAACAAGGCGATCCATACTCCCGCCGACCTGCAGGGGTTCCGTCTTCGCCTGCCGTCGCTGCCGGTGTGGCTGGAGGTGTGGGAGGGAATCGGCGCGCAGGTGGTCAACGTGCCGGCGCCGGAGATCTACCTGGCCCTGCAGACCCGCCAGGTGGACGGTCACGAGAATTCGCTCTCGTCACCCTATACCCGTCGTCTGTGGGAAGTGCAGGACCACATCATCCTCACCAGCCACGTGCAGTTCCCGTGGAACTGGGTGGCCAGCTCGCGCTGGTGGAACGGTCTCGATGAGGAGGACCAGGCGCTCATCACCGAGGCCATCCATGTCGCCCGCCAGCACGGCACCGAGGTGGAGCGGGAGCTGGACGAGTATTACCTCGAAGAGCTGGAAAAGGCCGGCATGACCATCATCGAACCGGATATCGAGGCCTTCCGCGAAGCGGCCATGCCGTCCATCGAGCGCGTCATGTCCGACATGGCCGATGGCGTGCTGGAGGACGCCATGGGGAACGGCAACGACTGATTGCCAAGCACGCCAAGTGACCGTCAGCGGCGGCCTGCGGGGCGCCGCTGCTGCTTTCCGTCTGGAGGATTGCTGCTTTGACGTTTTCATCGACGCCGCCTCGGGGAGCCCTGGATAGGGTTGCCTTTCACCTGCTCAGAGGCATCACGCTGATCTGCGATTTCGTCGGTGTGCTGCTGCTGGCCGGCGTACTGCTGCTGATCGTATCGGCCGTCATCGCCCGGGACCTCATCGGTCTGGGCATGCCCTGGACCGAGGAAGTGGCCTCGATACTGGCCATCTATGCGGTGGCCTTCGGCTCGCTGTCGGCCTGGGTGCGCTTCGAGCATCTGGTGGTGGATCTGTTCAGCCATCGCCTCGGCAATCTGGCGCGCGCGCTGCAGTATCGCCTGGTGGCGCTGCTCTCGTGCGGGTTCTTCGCGCTGGCAGCGTACGGGGCGCTGACGATGTCGGTAGCCAGTGCCAACAATCGCACCGTGTCGCTGGGAATCAGCTTCAGCTACCTCTATTACGGCATATTCATCGCCTTCGCCGGCATGGCCGTGCTGGCGCTGTGGCAGACGCTGCGAGGCCCGGTGGCCTGGCAGAGCGAGTTGCAGGCCGAGCAGGAGGCCCACTGATGCAGGAGTTACTGGTTTTCGTCGGCGGTCTGCTGCTGCTCATGGCCGTCGGGCTGCCGGTGGTGGTGGCCATCGGCATCATCTCCTTCATCGCCCTGGCGGTGACCGGCACCGGCGGCCTGCCGGTGGAGCTGATGTCGCTGCGTATGGTGCAGACACTCAACAATTTCACCCTGCTGGCAATTCCGCTCTTCATCCTGGCCGCCAACATCATGAACACGGGGTCGACCACCACGCGAATCTTCGATTTCGCCACGGCGCTGGTGGGCTTCACCAAGGGCGGCCTGGGGCACGCCAACGTGGTGGCCAGCTCGATCTTCGCCACCATGTCCGGCACAGCGGTGGCCGACGCCGCCGGCCTCGGCAGCATCGAGATCAAGGCCATGAAGGAGCGCGGCTACGACCTCGGCTACTCGGCGGGCATCACTGCGGCTTCGAGCGTCATCGGACCGATCCTGCCGCCGAGCATTGCGCTGGTGGTCTACGGCTGGCTGGCCAACGTCAGTATCGGTGCCCTGTTCATGGCGGGGCTGGTGCCCGGCATCCTCATGGCGATTCTGTTCATGGGCATGACCGTGGTGCTGGGGGCGGGCAAGCGTGTGGCCATGCCGCCACCGGTGCCGTTCGACGCCAAGGAGGTAGTGCGCACCGGTCGGCGGGCCGTGCTGCCGTTGTTCATGCCGGCCATCATCGTGGGCGGGATCTGGACCGGGCTGTTCACTCCCACCGAGGCGGGAGCGGTGGCCTCGATCTATGCACTTATCCTCGGCGGGCTGGTCTATCGCGATCTCACCTTGCGCGATCTGTTCCACGCCTTCCGCCGCACGCTGATGTTCAGCGCCGCGATCCTGCTGATCATCGCCGTGTCCAGCTTCTACGGCTGGATCCTGGTGCGCATCGGCATTCCGCAGGCGCTGGCCGGTCAGGTCGCCGCCATCGACATGCCGACGATCCTGCTGCTGCTGGCCTTCGCGCTGTTCTTCCTGCTGATCGGCTGTTTCATGTCGGTGATCGAGAGCATCCTGATCTTCACGCCGATCGTGGTCCCGGCGGCCCTGGCCGCAGGGCTCGATCCGATTCACTTCGGCATCGTCATGGTCATCACCCTGTCGGTGGGGGTCATCACGCCGCCATTCGGCACGGTGCTGTTCCTGATGGTGGGTATCACCCGGCTGCGCTATGCGCAGATCGTCGTCTCGATCCTGCCGTTCTTGATCCCGATCCTGCTGACCATACTCATTCTGATCGCCATGCCCATCCTGACCACCTGGCTGCCCCGCGCGATGGGCTATTGAGCGGAGCGGCAGTCCCGGACGGAACGCCCGGGGCTGCCGCCGGTCTGAAGCGATACCATCGCAGGGGATCCGCCATGCTCGACACCATTCAGCGATTCTTCCAGCAGACCCTGGCCGAGCCCGAGCGCTCGGACGACCCCGCTCCGACCCTGGAGCGTGCCACCGCCGCGCTGCTGTGCGAGGTGATGCGCGCCGACTACCACACCGACGAGACCCAGCTGACGGCATTGCGCGAGCTGCTCATTTCGCATTTCCAGCTTCCCGGTGAGGCGGTCGAGGAGCTGATGGAGATGGCCCGCGACGAAGTGGAGAACTCCGTGGACCACTACCAGTTCGTCAGCCTGATCAAGCAGCACTACGACTATGCCCAGCGTCGCGAGCTGGTGCGCATGATGTGGGTGCTGGCCAACGCCGATGCCAATCACAACGCGCTGGAGGAGCATCGGATCCGGCGTCTGGCCGAACTGCTTCACGTCAGTCACTCCGATTTCATCCGCACCAAGCTGCAGGTGCAAGGCAAGGCGCAATAGCGACGCACGATTTTCTTGATCCAGGCCGGCAAGTGGGTTCGATCCAGGCCGGCAAGGGCGGAATCGGCCCGCCGTGCGTCGAACCGTGCTGGTAGACTGGTGCGCTCGTTCCGGCAGGGGGCCGGTGGCGTCAGCGCATCGTGGAGGAGTGGCATGTCTCGTCAAACCGTCGTCCTGGGAGCCGGCATGGTCGGCGTTTCCATCGCCTGGCACCTGGCCCGTCGCGGGCGTTCGGTGCTGCTGGTGGATCGCCTTCCGCCCGGTCGCGAGACCTCCTATGGCAACGGCGGTCTGATCCAGCGTGAAGCGGTACGCCCCTACACCTTCCCCCGCGAGCTGGGCAAGCTGCTCGATTCGCTGCCCAATCGGCGGGTCGACATTCGCTATCAGTGGCGCGGGGTGCTGCAGTTCGCCGGGCCGCTGCTGGGCTACTGGCGCCATTCGGCTCCCCGCCGCTACGCTCGCATCGTTCCCGAGTATGCCTCGCTGATCGCGCTGTCGACCCAGGAGCATGCGCCGATGATCGAAGCCGCCGGGGCAGGAGAGCTGATCGGCAAGGAGGGTTGGCTCGAGGTGCATCGCAGCCAGGCGGAACTCGACCGTCGGGCCCTCGAGGCGGAGGATTCCGCCCGGCGTTTCGGCGTGACCTACGACGTGCTCGACGGCCGGGGCCTGGCGCACAAGGAGCCTGCTCTCGGCGATGGGCTGGCCGGGGCGGTTCACTGGACCAACTCCTGGAGCGTGGCCGACCCGGGCGGACTGGTGGCCGCCTACGCCCGCAGCTTCCAGCGGCTGGGGGGAGAGATCCTGCAGGCGGAAGTCGGCAGCGTGAGCCAGGCGGGCGCCGGCTGGCACGTCGACACCGATCGGGGCGGTCTCGAGGCCGGCGATCTGGTGGTGGCCCTGGGGCCGTGGGCGGGCGCCTGGCTGAGGGATCTTGGCTATCACCTGCCGACCTTCGTCAAGCGCGGCTACCACATGCACTACGGTGCGGCGGAGGAGCAGCGCATCAACCATTGGCTGGCCGATGCCGACATCGGCTACATCCTGGCGCCCATGCGGGCCGGCATTCGTCTGACCACCGGGGCGGAGCTGGCTCCGCTGGATGCGCCGCCCGCCCACGATCAGCTGGCGGCAGCCGAGCGTCGGGCGCGCGAGCTCTTTCCTGGCCTGGGGCAGCGCCTGGAGGAGCAGCCTTGGAAGGGTGCGCGCCCCTGCCTGCCGGACATGAAGCCGGTGATAGGGCCGGCGCCGCAGCATGCGGGGCTGTGGTTTGCCTTCGGCCACGGGCACCAGGGCTTCACCATGGGGCCAGCCACGGGGCGCGTGCTGAGCGAGATGATGGAAGGGGAGCCGACGGCGGTGGATATGGCGCCTTTTCGCGCCGACCGGTTTTGAGCTTGGTCTTGGGCCGAGCGCCTACGGCTTGGCCCGATTGCGGCGACGACGGAACAGATGGTGCACGAACTTGATCACCAGGGTCATGACATAGACCACCCAGCCGGCGGTGGCGAGCACGTTGAACAGCAGCATCTTCTGTTCGCCGCTCATGGGCGCGAGCATGTTCTCGATGAAGACGCCGAAGAACAGCGCCAGGGCCATGGGCAAGGCCAGGATGTGCATCCACATCTCGGTGCGGCGTTTGCGCACGTGGTAGCGGCTCAGGTGGATGCGAAACGGCCGATGCACGGAGCTGACCAGAATCATGGCGCCGAGGGCGAGCAGGGCGGCAAGCGTCGGTTCGACACTCCCGATCCGCGCCGAGATGCTGATCGACCAGAAGAACACGATCCACATCAGACCGGCCAGAATGGCGACGATATCGGCGTAGTGGCGAACCCGAGGCATTGGCAGCGACTCTCACGGCGAAAAACGGCGTCGATGATACGGCAAAACGGCGTTCGTTGCTGCCGCCGCGACAATCTTTCGATGCCCGCCACATGGCCGGAAGCCAGGCATTTCGCCCCGGCCTTCCGGTATACTCTGGCGTCGACACTCATGTTGAACGACAGGACGCCCCGTGACCGCTATTACCCTGACCCGACCCGATGACTGGCATCTCCACCTGCGCGACGGCGAGGCGCTTGCGGCCGTGGTGCCCGCCACTGCGCGCCAGATGGGACGGGCGATCATCATGCCCAATCTCAAGCCGCCGGTCACCACCACCGAGCAGGCGCAAGGCTATCGCGAGCGAATCCTGGCGGCCCGTCCCGCCGGTTCCATCTTCGAGCCGCTGATGACGCTCTACCTCACCGACAATACCCCGGCGGAGGAGATCGAGCGGGCCGTGGCAAGCGGGCTGGTGCATGCAGTGAAGCTCTATCCGGCGGGCGCCACCACCAACTCCGACTCGGGCGTCACCGATCTGGCGCACTGCGACGCCGCCATCGGCGCAATGGCGCGCCTGGGACTGCCGCTGCTGGTGCATGGCGAAGTCACCGATGCCGAAATCGACATCTTCGACCGTGAGGCGGTGTTCATCGAGCGGGTGATGAAGCCGCTGCTCGAGCGCCATCCCGATCTCAAGGTGGTGTTCGAACACATCACGACTGCCGATGCCGCCGAGTTCGTCGCCCAGGCGCCGGCCAACGTGGGCGCGACCATCACCGCTCACCACCTGCTGTTCAACCGCAACCACATGCTCGTGGGCGGCATACGGCCGCACTACTACTGCCTGCCGATCCTCAAGCGCGAGCGCCATCGCGAGGCGCTGCTGGCGGCGGCCACCTCGGGCAGCGGCAAGTTCTTCCTCGGCACCGACAGCGCGCCCCACGCTCAGGGCGACAAGGAGTCGGCCTGCGGCTGTGCCGGTGCCTATACCGCACCGGCGGCCATCGAGCTCTACGCCACGGCCTTCGAGCAGGCCGGTGCGCTGGACCGGCTGGAGGGCTTCGCCAGCCACTTCGGGCCGGCCTTCTACGGCCTGCCGCGCAACGCCGACACCATCACCCTGGTACGAGAGGAGTGGGCGCTGCCCGATTCGCTGCCCTATGCCAACGGCCAGCGCATCGTGCCCCTCAAGGCCGGCGAAACGCTGGCGTGGAAGATGCGCGACTGACCGCTCTAACGGAAACGCGACGGCCGCCTTCGGGGCGGCCGTCTTGCATTCGCTGAGGGGTATCGAACGTTCGATGACATTCCTGCGGCGAAGGTGTGACGGCTAGTCTATGGTGTGAATTGAGCACAAGGGGTGCTCTCTCATCGCTTCTTACGTTCCGTCTGAGTACCTGAGGCTTAGCCGCAGGGTGCCCGTGGGTAGGTATGCGCCGAGAAACGATGCAGGATGACACAATCCACTCCCAAGCAGCTTCGCAAGGGAATTCGGAGTCTGCTCGAGTTTGCGTTACTGCTGACCTTCGCCAGGGAGAGGGTCCCTGTCGTCTATTTCGACAGACAGCTGAACGTCGGGGATGCAATCACTCCTTATCTGGTACGCCGGCTCACCGGCAAAGAGACCTATCGCGTTCGCTCCAACGCGGTCATGCATCTGCTGGGGGTGGGAAGCATCCTTCACCTGGCGGGAAGTCGAAGTCTGGTGTGGGGTAGCGGAGTCATCGATCCGCGGAGGTTGCCGGGGCGAGAGACTCTCGAGCATGCCCGCTTCCTGGCGTTGAGGGGCCGTCTCACCCAGCAGTTGCTGGCTGCCAATGGCGCGGATGTATCAGGGGCGATGCTGGGCGATCCCGCGCTCCTCATGCCGCTGTTCTACCAGCCTGCTCGTAGCCGTCGACACTATCGCATCGGGCTGGTGCCGCACTATGTCGATCGGGATCGCCCCGTGGTCCGCTATATGGCAGGTCTGCCCGGCGTCAAGTTGATAGATGTGAGACAGCAGCCCGAACCGTTCATCGATGCCATCGCCGAATGCGAGGCGATCGTTTCTTCCTCGCTGCATGGGCTGATCCTTGCCGATAGCTACCGCATTCCCAATCGCTGGGTGCGGTTCTCCGATGACCTGATCGGTGGCGAGTTCAAGTTTCGCGACTATTACAGTACGACGGACGCTCCCGATACCGGTGTCGTGTCGCTGAGGAGCCGGGCCGAGGCCGACGATTGCATGGCGGCTTTGTCTGCACAGGGTGGGGTGGCGAAGTATCTGAGTGAACCTGAGCGGCTGATTGCCACTTTTCCCTTTGACGAATTCAAGTGACGGTCATGGACATGCGTGAGCCGACCATCAGCATCATCGTCCCAGCCTACAACGTGGCCCCCTATATCGAGGCCGCGCTGGCGAGTCTGGCCAGTCAGACGTTCCCGCCCCACCAGGTCATCATCGTCGACGATGGCAGCGAGGATGATACCCGGGAGCGAGTGCGCGCCTTTCCTCATCCCTATCCTGTGGAGCTGATGGCCACTGTCAACCTGGGGCAGGGCGGGGCCCGCAACCTGGCGATCACCAGGGCCTCGGGCGATTACGTCTATTTCTTCGATGCCGACGACCTGCTGGAGCCTGATTTCATCGAGAGCATGCATGCCCTGGTCAAATCCACCGACTATCCGGACATCGTATTCTTTTCCGGGGTTGATTTTCACGACGCAGGGGCGGAAGGACTCGATTTGCCCCGCAGCTACCGCCGCGGCTTCGAAGGCGAGTATACGCGGGCAGCCGACCTCCTCGCGGCGTTCGAACGGCATGGAGGAGGCTCGTGCAGCCCCTGTCTCTACCTGAGCAGGCGCACGCTGTGGGGAGAGAAGTTGAGGTTCATGGATGACTATCACGAGGATGAAGAGATCTTCTTGCCTCTGATCTTTTCAGCCAAGCGTTATGTAGTGACCGACCGCGTGCTGTTCCGGCGCCGGATCCGCTTCAACTCCACCATGACGATGCCCAAGTGCATGAAGCATGTGAGGGGGCTGCATCGGCTGCTCGAATCGCTGTTGGCGCTTTACCGCGACCCCGCGCATTACAGCTGCCGGCGCCACATTCGCAAGCGTGCCCTTCAGTACATCGGCCAGTACATGAGCGCTTGTCGCAAGGTGCGCGTGCCCTATGACCTCTCGCTGCTGCTGGCGCTGGTAGTGGGATTCAGGAACCGCAGCATGTGCGTGAAAATCGCCTTTCATGCGTTGAGCGACTCGCTGCGTAGCGCGATCAAGCGGCTGATGGGGCGGGGCAGGGCGTGCAGCCACTGAGGCCTCGGCGGGGGCTGCGTACGCAGTGAGCGGCATGGCTTCGGCCATCGCCGCTCCCCCGGGGGCTCGCCGGGGCTGGATGCCTAGCCGGCGGCCAGCTCGATGTCGGGTTGCGGCTCGGTCTTGCCCAGGCGCATGACCATGCGTTCCACCATGCGCGCCGAGTGGGCGGCGGCTTTCTCCAGGAACTGGTCGAACGAGAGGTGGTTGTCGCCGCCGCCGGGGATGTCGGATAGCGCACGCACGACCACGAACGGACAGCCGTAGAGGTGGCAGGTCTGGGCGATGGCGGCGGCTTCCATCTCGGCCGCCAGCATGGTGGGGAAGCGCGAGCGGGTTCTGGTGACCAGCTCCGGACAAGCCATGAAGACGTCGCCGGTGGCAATCAGACCTTCCACCACCTTGACCTCGCCCAGCTCCTCGACGCACTCCCGGGCGAGCGTGACCAGGCGGGCATCGGGTAGGTAGGCGGCGGGCATCTGCGGTACCTGGCCGTGCTCGTAGCCGAACGCCACGGCATCCACATCGTGATGACGCACCTCGCTGGACACCACGATGTCGCCGATCTCCAGCCCCTCGCCGAAACCGCCGGCCGAACCGGTGTTGATGATCGCTTCGGGCTGGTAGACGTCGAGCAGCAGGGTGGTGCCGATGGCGGCATTGACCTTGCCGATGCCCGACTGCAGGATCACCACGTCGACACCGTGCAGCTTGCCGTGATGGAAGGTGCAGCCCACATGGGTGCGGGTGCGGCGGTCTTCCAACTGCGAGGCCAGGTAGTCGACCTCCTGGGCCATGGCGCCGATGATACCGATGCGTTTCATCTCGAGTTGCTTGCTCCGCTAAGGCGGCCGGGCCGCCGTGTCGTGAGTAGGTATGTCTGAGGAGGGGCGTATTCTAGCGAAGCGGCGCCAGGTTGTCAGGTTCGGGCTGCCAGGCCCTGTCAGAGCGCGGCGGACTCCTGCTCCATGGCATCGTGCCGCTCCGCGGCGTAGAGGGTGTTCTCCAGCAGCGAAGCGACAGTCATCGGGCCTACTCCACCCGGCACCGGCGTGATCCAGGCGGCACGCTCGGCGGCCGGGGTGAATTCCACGTCGCCGACCAGTCGGCCGTCCTCCTCGCGATTGATGCCCACGTCGATGACGATGGCGCCATCGCGTACCCATTCCCCCTTGACCAGGCCCGGCTTGCCAACCGCCACCACCAGCAGCTCTGCGCGACGCACATGCTCTTCGAGGTTGCGTGTGAAGCGGTGGCACACGGTAGTGGTGCAGCCGGCCAGCATGAGCTCCAGAGCCATGGGGCGGCCGACGATGTTGGAGGCGCCGACCACGGTGGCGTCCATGCCGCGCACCTTGAGGCCGCTGGCCTGCAGCAGGGTCATGATGCCCTTGGGGGTGCAGGGGCGCAGTACCGGCAGACGCTGCGCCAGACGCCCCAGGTTGTAGGGGTGGAACCCATCGACATCCTTGTGCGGCAGAATGCGCTCGAGGATCGGGCGCGCGTCGAGGTGAGCCGGCAGCGGCAACTGCAACAGGATGCCGTCGATACGCGGGTCGGCGTTGAGCTCGTCGATCAGCCGCTCGAGGCTCTGCTGGCTGGTGTCGCTGGGCAGGGCGTGCCGAAAGGAGAGGATACCGGCCTGTTCGCAGGCGCGGTGCTTGTTGCTGACGTAGACATGAGATGCCGGGTCTTCGCCCACCAGAACCACGGCGAGACCCGGTATGCGCTTGCCCTCGGTGCGGCGCGTCTCGACCTGGCGTGCAACTTGCTCGCGGACCTGCGCGGCTATGGCCTTGCCGTCGATGAGTTGGGCGGTCATCGTTTCTCCCCTGTGGTGAATGAGTGAGCGGCGCTGCCAATGCCGACCGTGGTTCTCGAAGGGGGCCGATTTTCGCATGCCGCGCCGCCCAGGCAAAGCGCAAAAGCCTCGCTGCGTCAGACGGCTATTGACCGCGAAGGATTCTCGCGTAGAATACGCAGCGCTCGACGAGGCCTGATTATCGGCTGTCGAGGGCCGTGCGAAGGCCGGCGGGGTGTAGCGCAGTCTGGTAGCGCGCCTGCTTTGGGAGCAGGATGTCGGGGGTTCGAATCCCTCCACCCCGACCACAACCTTTTGTTTACGCTGAGGAAATGGCGAATCGGGGTTGCGGTCAGACGCCATGGATCGTAGAATGCGCCCATAGCTCAACCGGATAGAGCAACGGCCTTCTAAGCCGTAGGTTGCAGGTTCGAGTCCTGCTGGGCGTGCCAATGCTGTTGCCCGCGGCGGGTCTCCGGTTCGAGTGGTGTCAAGCCGGTACGAGTCAAACCGGTACGAAGTAGTGTCAAGGTTGTATGGCATCAAGTACTTGGTGTCGATGCCGGTAGTGTCGATATGGTGGATGTAGCTCAGTGGTAGAGCCCCGGATTGTGGCTCCGGTGGTCGTGGGTTCGATCCCCATCATCCACCCCATTCGACTCTGTGGCGCCCCATCTCTGCAATGGTGGATGTAGCT
>Ga0213836_100097_pt1 | contig 93098 bp, 96 predicted proteins | sample SWPATP03_FD_160578 | JGI IMG/M metagenome (GOLD analysis project Ga0213836, IMG submission 160578) | Coastal seawater microbial communities from Marineland, Florida, United States - SWPA TP0 #3 | ecosystem: Environmental > Aquatic > Marine > Coastal | place: USA: Florida | collected 2016-08-05
GGGCTGGATGGCGCAGGAACTGCTGCAGACATTCGGTGATTCGCTGGGCGAGGTCGGGCTTATCCCAGGCACCGGCGGAGCATTCGAGATCCGCATCGACGGCGCGTTGATCTGGGAGCGCAAACGCGATGGCGGTTTTCCTGGTCCCAAGGAATTGAAGCAGCGGGTTCGCGATATCCTCGACCCCGACCGGGACCTTGGCCATATCGACCGACACCAAGCCAAAACCGAAGTCGACACCGCGGGTTAGGACGGTTTTTCAAAGTTTTTCGGGGCCTGACATGAAAACTTCAAAAACCCTGTTGACTTGACCCGGTGTCCCTCGTACATCGCTCTCCGTCGCCCAGATGGCGGAATTGGTAGACGCGCCAGCTTCAGGTGCTGGTACCCGAAAGGGTGTGGAGGTTCGAGTCCTCTTCTGGGCACCATTCCCATTTTACTATTGGCTTTAGTTATAAGCCACTGATTGTGCAGGTCTTGTTCTGTCTGCGTCTCCGCGGCGCATGACACGCGCAATGCGTAACCATTGCCCCCAGGGTATGGATGGTGCGGATGAGGTCTTGGAAAGACTGTTCAAGGTTATTGATCTGCCAGTGAGGTTTGGTCCTTGCCCTCTGCTCTGTCGAGGGCCTCACCAATGCGCCTCCAGTGATCATTGGATCGATGCTCCACGTCGCAACACGGACTGAGATACAATCTCGGATCAGCTCCCATCCTCCGAGATCCAGATAAGCCTCAGGACAGCCAATGCACGTAACGCATGCAGCAGCAACGATGCTCGGTCTTCAGTCGTCGAATGCAACGCAATCGCCATTTAACGACCAGGTGTCCCTATGGAAAAATTGCTTTTCTCGATCACTGCGAATGGTAGCCCGGAAGTTCTCGAGCGTCAGATTTCGGCAATCGATCGTTTCTCGCCTGGGTCGTTTATCTGCGTTCATCATGCGCGGGGCTCGACATTTCGAGGAGGCGATGTCCCTCAAAGCAGCGGCTCCTGCAACGTCTTCTTCAATCCAAATTCCTATGAGATCAGGCCGCAGGAGGGCGTTTTACATGCCCATGTCAGCAACTTCCAACATGCCGTTGCGCAGTCTCTAGATTTTGACAAGATCGTCCTTTTCTCAGCGGAGGACCTGCTCATCAAATCCGGATTAGGCGAGTATACGAAGCGGTTCACAACGGGCGCTCAGACCGAGCTCTATGAAAGCATAGAGACCGCGAACAACTGGTCTGTGTTTCGGCCTGAGGTTTTAGACTCGGCCGGTATGAAACACTTCCTGTCCCTGCTTGGGCTTCCGCTCTTCGCTGGCGGGCAGGCGGAAGGTCAGTTCTTCAGCCGACGTGTCTTCGCCCATCTGGAGCGCATGTACATGGAATCGTTTCCGATGGAGCCGTGCGGATTTCCGACGGAGCAGATCTTACCTCCAACGCTTAACATGTGGCTTGGTTTTACCGGCACGAACGTCTCACTGCCCATCACGTTCACGGCTGCCAACGCTCAGATGGACATATCGGAAGCTGTTCTTCACCAACTCAAGACGGGCGACGGAGCTCTCCACGCGCGCGCTAAACCAAGGTCTCTGCGGCCGGTTCATCTCGGAGCGTGTGTGTTGAAAGACGTCTATGCGGTCAGTTTGCCGGCTGATCGATACGAAGCCTGGGAGAACGTGATGTCACAATCGGAAGATGGTTAAGTCGCCGCAGTGTTCCAACGCCATCGTCAATTTTTCTGAGCCAGGCCCGTTGATGACCAAAATCCTCTTTTCCCTGCCGGTCCATGAAATGCCCGCCATCGTGCGGGATCAAATCGCAAACATTAATTACTTCTGCCCCGGCTCAACAATTGCCATCCACATATCAGCGGGAGCCGCCGCGCTGCAGGACGAGTTTCGTCGGGAGTGCGACCTTCCGAATGTCCTGATCAATCCTAGTTCATACGAGACCAGATGGAACGCGGGCCTCCTCCATACGCATGTCAGCAACTATCTCTACGCGCTTGAGCGGGGCGCCGACTTCGATCGCGTCGTTCTGATTTCATCCAACGAACTTCTCGTGAAGCCAGGGCTTAGTGAGTATGTGTCCAAGTATGCAATGGGGTCTCATGTCCAGATCTACGACCTTGCTGCCGATTGGGGAGGTTTCCGCACCGACGTCGCGAGCGATATGTCCGTCCGCAACTTCGTCGCCAGTCTCGGGCTAACGTCGTACTTCGCTGGGCAGGCGGAAGGCCAGTTCTACAGCAATCGCATATTCGCTCGGATTGCGCGCCTATTCGTCGAGAATTTTCCTATGGCTCCGTGCGGGTTCAATAGCGAAGAGGTCATCCCTCCTACCGTCGCAGCGAGCCTTTCAATGGCGGGCGTAAACTACGCTCACCCGATTACCTTCTGCGATTACTGCACGGCCATTAAAATTACGCCGGAGTTGATCGACCAGATTAGATCAGGCAACGGCGCGGTCTACGCTCAGCGCGTACCCCGGTCGATGCGCTCTCCACATATCGGTGTATCAACCTTCGACGGGATATTCAGCGTCAAACGCGTCCCTCGCGAGGAATGCGAATTGCGCCAGTATATCCGCGGGCTGATGACCTAGCGAATGCCTCTCAGCGTCAACCCCAATCCGAGAGAGACGTGTGAAGCCTCGCAAACACCTCCGCTCTACTTCGGAAGATGCCGCGGGTTGATGCCTGGGACCCAGTGCGTATTCGGCATCTGCGTGCCCGTATAGCGAATGCCGTTGTTCGTTTCGCAGTGATACAGCCGCCGCGGCACGTCATCCCAGAAGCGGGCGCCCGGCCCTGACCTCAGTTCCGAGACGTAGCCGATATCACTGGTGCATGAGTAGGAATCGGGATCCGACTTGACGAGGCTTTCCGTCGGTTTCACGCCGGGCAGGTTCTTGAAGAAGGTCTGGGGCGACTGGTTGAACACGTCGCCTTCCGCAGCCATCGCGTCATCAGGAACAAGGGCCGTTACGACGACCCCCATCAGCATCGCGGCCGGTAAAATCCATGCACCCTTCAGCATTTTTCTGTCCCTGTCGGCACTCTATCACCTTCACGAAATAAGAGGTGCAACGCCACGGTGCCAGCGGATGCGATCCCACATTTGCGTGATCGTTGCGCCCGGATCATGGAAAGCGGCGGTAATCGGTCGGCTGTCCGTAGAGCCAGCCTATCCGCTCCACAGCGGCTTTGAAATTTTCGCGCGCCACAGTCATCGTGTGGCCGTTGGCGTGGAGCAGGGTTTCCGGGTCTTCCATGATTCCGACATGGCCCTTCCAGAAGACGAGATCGCCGCGGCGGAGATCCTCGGCATCGATTCTCTCACCAAAGGCTGCCTGCATGTCGCTGTCACGCGGTACCGGTTTTCCGATCATCGCCATCGACAGCTGGACGAGGCCGGAGCAGTCGATGCCGAAGCCTGTTCGGCCGCCCCAGAGATAGGGCGTTTCCAGGAACCGGAGAGCGACCGCGACATAGTCGTCGCCGGCAACTTCCGAGATCGGCAGGCAGTGGTCGGCGATTACGGCGCCGCCGCCGGCCAGCGTGAAATAGTGGGTGCCGCGGGTTTCGCTTTTGCCGACGATCGTCACGCGGCTGCCCATCGACAGTGCGCGAAGCGGCGGCTTGCGCAATTCCGGGCCCGGATAGACGAAGGTGCGCTGCGTCACGATACGGTGCGTCGCTTGCTCGACGACATCGAGCATCACGTCCGGCAGGTAGCCGACATAGCCATCCTGATCGGCCTGGACCCAGACGAAGCCGTCCTTGCGGTCGAAGACACGAACGGTTTCGCCGAACAGAAGTTGCGTATCGATCCCGCTTTCCAGATCCGGTGAAGGTCGAAGCGGGGCAACGGGGACGGCGATTTGCGCCGCAACGCCCTGCACGAAGCGAGCGGAATCGACGCGACCTTCGAGCGCCGCATCGGCAAGGTCGGCACGGAAGGCATGGAGGCGTCTGTCGAGATCGGTCATCTTTGTGTGTTCCAGGGTCAGATCGGAGTTATCAGCAGGTTCGTTGCACTATGCGGCAGCCGTGGGGCGGCTTTCACGGATGATGAGGTCGCCGAGATTTTCGAGGTAGAGGGCGCCGGCAACGGTCCGCTTTATCACGACATTGCGGCGATCGCGCTCGTCCCTCACCCGATCGACCAGACCGAGCGCACCCATCGTATCGAGTGCGCGGGTGATCACCGGCTTGGTGACGTCGAGGGTGGCGGCCAAGCCACGTACCGTGTGGGGCGGCGGCACGAGATAGATATGCAAGAGGATCGACAACTGGCGCAGGGTAAGATCCCGCTCGTCGCGCTTCACCTGTTCCAGCGAAACGCGATGCCAGAGGCCGAGTGCCTGCGTTGCGGTTAAGTCTGCGGCCATCCCGCCTCCAAGATTGCGTGTCGCGTCCATCTTAGGTGCGAGATCTTACCGCTTCGTTTGATGCCCCGCGATCTTACCTCGCCGCCATATCCTTGATGACCTTGTAGAGCGCCCGGATCGCGAATGCTTCGCCGCCGACGGAAGCATGCGGCTTGTCCGCTGCAACCCAGGCATAGATATCAAAATGCACCCAGCTCTTTGCGGCCGTGACGAAGCGTTTGAGAAACAGCGCCGCGGTAATCGCACCGGCCATGCCGCCGGAGGGCGCGTTCGTGATGTCGGCGGCGCGGGACCGGATGTCCTTGTCGTAGCCCATCCACAAAGGCAGTCGCCACATCGGATCCGCCTGCGATCCTGCTGCTGCCGTAAGTCTGGTGGAAAGATCCTCGTCGTCGGTGAAATAGGGGGCGAGTTCGGTGCCGAGCGCGACGCGTGCGGCACCCGTCAGCGTCGCCATGTCGATCAGCAGGTCCGGCGGGGTCTCATCCGCATAGGCAAGCGCATCGGCCAGCACGAGCCGGCCTTCCGCATCGGTGTTGTCGATCTGGACGGTGATGCCCTTGCGGCTCTTGTAGATGTCGCCGGGACGGAAGGCGTTGGACGAGATCGAGTTTTCGACCGCGGGGACAAGAACCTGAAGATCGATCGCCAGGCCTGCATCCATGATCATCAGCGCAAGACCCATGACATTGGCGGCACCGCCCATATCCTTCTTCATCAGCGCCATGTTGGCGGCGCCCTTGATGTCGAGACCGCCGGTATCGAAGCATACGCCCTTGCCGACCAGCGTGACCCGCGGATCGCCCTTCTTGCCCCAGCGCATCTCGAGGAGACGCGGCTGCGAGGCGCTGGCGCGACCGACCGTGTGGATGAGCGGGAAGTTCTGTGTCAGCAGGTCATCACCGACGATCGTGGTGACGGTTGCGCCGTACTGCGCGCCGAGCGCCCGGAAGGCTGCGTCCAGTTCGTCCGGCCCCATCTCGTTGGTCGGGATGTTGACGAGATCGCGGGCGAGGAACACACCGGCAAGCTGGCGCTCGAGATCTGCCGCATCCGCAGAAGCTCCAATGGCGAGGCGGACATCCTTCGACTTTTCAGTCTTGTAACGGCTGAAGCAATAGCTGCCGAGACCAAATCCGAGCGCGAACTGCTCGGGCGATACGCCCTCGCCTTCCAGATGCCAATCACCTGGCGGAAGCAGCTTTGACAGCTTTCCCGCGACGAACGGTTGCTCCGACGGGTTCTTGCCCAGTCCGAACAGCGCGCCGGCAACGCCGCCGTCCTTGCCCGGCAGCAAGGTGAATGCGCCGGCTTCGGCCTTGAAGCCTGCAGCCCTCGCCCAGTCGGTGACCGCCGCGTCGAGACGACCGTTCTCCAGATCCGCGGGCGTGACGGCATGGACGGGCCGGGTCGCAACACCCATAGAGCTGAACAGTGCTGGACGGACGGTATGCTGGTATGGGGTCATGGCAGCCTTCGCAAGGATCTGGAAACGTTCATTTTAACGGATCGTTAGGGTTAACAGTTTATTCCTGTCTTTCAAATGTGTTCGCAAAGCGCCAACGACAATCGGGTGCTAGACCGGACGACGATTGAACGACGCCCCCAACGAGATCGCCATCGATGACTGCATCTGTCGCCACCCCGTCTCGCTCGTCCCGGCTGTTCGCGCTCGCGCCGCTTGCGCAGGCAACCGCGATCGTTCTTCTGGCACTGTCTGTGACGGGGTGTACCACGAGCAAGCGCGATACGCTGACGACGGGCTCGATTCCCCAGAGGATCTCCGCTGCGCCGCTGGATGGCATGAACGCAAGCGAACTCGCTGAAGCGGAACGCTCCATCGGCGCTGCTTATGTCAAGAACCCGAGCAACAAGGATATCGGCCTGCGCTATGCCAACGTTCTCGGCATGACCGGCAAGAACACCCAGGCACTCGCCGTAATGCAGCAGGTCGCGATTGCGCATCCTGCAGACCGCGATGTCCTTTCCGCCTATGGCAAGGCACAGGCAGGCGCCGGCCAGCTCGAACAGGCACTCACCACGATCAACCGCGCGCAGACGCCTGACCATCCCGACTGGCGCCTCTATTCGGCGGAAGGTGCCGTTCTCGATCAGCTCGGCCGCTCGCAGGAAGCTCGCGCGAAATATCGCCAGGCCCTGAACACACGGCCGAACGAGCCGACGGTCATGTCCAACCTCGGCATGTCCTACGTTCTCTCCGGCGATCTGAAGACTGCCGAAAGCTACATGAAGAACGCCTCGCAGCAGCCGGGTGCCGACAGCCGCGTTCGCCAGAACCTGGCGCTCGTCGTCGGTCTGCAGGGACGCTTCGCAGAGGCAGAGGGCATCGCTCGCCGCGAACTCTCCCAGCAGCAGGCCGATGCCAACGTGACCTACCTGCGCTCCATGCTCTCCCAGCAGAACTCCTGGCGAAAACTCGCTGACAGCGACAAGGGCACGACGGCGGTCAACTGATCCAGTCGGCTTCGACAATTTCAGCGAAACAGAACCGCTATTTCCATCGGAATGGCGGTTTTTGCTTTTTAGCCAATGAGGGCGGTTCTCAGGCTGCCGGTCAGAACCGGTCGGAGACCTGGATGCCGGCCGGGCCGAGGATAACGGCGATGAGGACCGGCAGGAAGAACAGGATCATCGGGACGGTCAGCTTCGGCGGCAGCGCCGCAGCCTTCTTTTCCGCATCATTCATTCGCTCGTCGCGGCCTTCCTGAGCCAGAACGCGCAGAGCCTGCGCGATGGGCGTACCATAGCGTTCGGCTTGGATCAGCGCCTGCGCCACGGCCTTCACAATATCAAGCTGAGTGCGGATGCCGAGGTTTTCGAGAGCCGTGCGCCGATCTTGAAGGAAGGACAGCTCCGCCGTGGTCAACACCAGTTCTTCCGCCAGTTCAGGCGATTGGGTGCCGATCTCCTCGGCCGCCCGACGCATGGAGGCTTCGATCGAGATCCCTGACTCGACGCAGATCAGCATCAGGTCGAGCGAATCGGGCCAGGCTCTCTTGATCGAATGCTGCCGCTTTTTCATGCGGTTGGAAATATAGATGTTGGGAGCGTAGAAGCCCAGATAGCCGAACCCGATGGCCGCCAGCATGCGGATGGCAATCGGTTTGGATTCCAGATTGCCAAGCACGAAGATCCACACCGCGGCTGCTGCGAGGAAGCAGAACGGCAGGATGAAACGCGCCGCCAGGAACAAGTTGAGGGCGTTCTGGGTGCGCAGACCTGCGGCGCGCAGCTTGTTGACCGTATTAGCGTCCACGAGCGCTTCGCGCAGATTGAACCGGTCGACGATGTGACTGGCCGAACGGTTGTTCTGGGTGCGCAGCGATGCCTTCGACAGATCGTTCATTCGCGCGCGCTCACGGGCGCGGATTGCGTCGCGCTCGGTCGAAACCGCTTTCATGCGCTTGTCGAGCGTTCCCTTTTCCATGAAGGGGATCGCCAGCGTGTAGCAGGTCGCAAACACTGCGACGGCGACCAGAAGCGCAAACAACATGGCCGGATCGGTTAAAGTGGCGGCGAGATCCTTCACGTGCGGTTCTCCTCAAATCTCGAAGTTGATCATGTTGCGCATCACGAAAATTCCGATGCCCATCCAGACTGCGGAGAAGAGCATGATGATATGGCCGCGTGGGTCTGTAAAAAGGATCGATATGTAGTCCGGCGAGGTCAGATAGACGAGCGTCGACACGACGAAGGGCAATGAGCCGATGATCCACGCGGAAGCCTTGGCTTCCATCGACAGCGCCTTCACCTTGGCCTTCATCTTCTTGCGCTCGCGCAGGACGCGCGAAAGATTGCCGATCGCTTCGGAAAGATTGCCGCCAGCCTGGCTCTGGATGGCGATGACGATGGCGAAGAAGTTGACTTCCGAAAGCGGCATCGTCTGCAGCATGCGTGCGCAGGCTTCGGGGATGCTGAGGCCGATCTGCTGGGAGTCCACCACGCGCCGGAACTCGGTCTTGACCGGCTCCTGACCATCCGACGCGATCAGCCGGATGGCATCATTGAGCGGCAGTCCCGACTTGATCGAGCGAACCATGACATCCAGCGAATTGGCGAACTCGTCCAGGAACTTGGCCTGACGGCGTTTGATCAGGAAACCGACGACCCAGCGCGGAAACCCAAGGCTCGCCGCAAACGCGGCACCGGTGGCGCCAAGCAGCGGCAAGCCGGCGATCAACGTCACCAGAAAGACGAAAAGTCCGAACAAGGCGCTGTAGACGTAGAAGCGTGGGACGGTGAGAGACAGACCGGTCTGCGGCAGCCGCGCCTTCAGGCTGCGGTCGCCCATCTTCTTGTTTTTTTCCTGCTGCTGCTTTTCGAGGTCCTTGAGACTGTCCTGGACCGACTTGCGGCGCTTGGAAAGCTCCTGGACCCGATCCCGCGATGCCTTCATGCGGGTCAGGTCGGTTTCCGCACTCTTGACCCGGCTCAACCGCGCATCGGTCTTTTTCTCGACCTCGATGCGGGAAAACAGCAGCGCATAGCAGACCGCACCGGCGGCTACGGCCGCCAGAGCGATGATCAACACAACGGTCATATCCAGTCCGAACATCCGTCGCTCCCCCGAGACCTATCTCTGATCCGCTCTCAAGATTTTACCATTTCCATCGCGTCGAGAGCTGCCGCCAGACGGCGCTCCTCGCCGAAGTAGCGTGCGCGATCCCAGAAATGCGGCTTGGCAATACCGGTCGATGCGTGGCGGCCGATCAGGCGACCATTGGCATCCTCGCCTTCGATTTCGTAGCGCATCAGGTCCTGGGTGACGATCACGTCGCCTTCCATGCCGATCACCTCGGTAATCTGGGTGATGCGGCGGGAACCGTCGCGCAGACGTGCCGCCTGGATGATGATGTCGACCGATCCGGTGATGATCTCGCGAACGGTCTTAGCCGGCAGGGTGAAGCCGCCCATGGCGATCATCGATTCCATACGGCTCAGGCATTCGCGTGGCGTGTTGGAGTGGATCGTTCCCATCGAGCCGTCGTGACCGGTGTTCATTGCCTGCAACAGGTCGAAGACTTCAGGTCCGCGCACTTCGCCGACGATGATGCGTTCCGGGCGCATACGCAGGCAGTTCTTGACGAGGTCGCGCATGGTGATCTCGCCCTCACCTTCGATGTTCGGCGGCCGGGTTTCAAGACGCACGACATGCGGCTGCTGCAATTGCAGTTCGGCCGTATCCTCGCAGGTGATGACGCGCTCGTCCTTGTCGATATAGCTCGTCAGGCAGTTCAAAAGCGTGGTCTTGCCCGAACCGGTACCACCGGAAATGACGACGTTGCAGCGGACGCGGCCGATGATCTGCAGAACAGTTGCACCTTCAGGCGTAATCGCTCCGAACTTGACCAGCTGATCGAGCGTCAGCTTGTCCTTCTTGAACTTGCGGATGGTGAGGGCAGGCCCGTCGAGCGCCAGTGGCGGCGCGATGACGTTGACGCGCGAACCGTCCGGCAGACGGGCGTCGCAGATCGGCGAGCTTTCGTCGACGCGGCGGCCGACCTGGCTGACGATGCGCTGGCAGATCGACAGGAGCTGCGCGTTGTCGCGGAAGCGGATCTCCGACTCGATCGTCTTGCCGCCGACTTCGATAAAGGTCTGGCCGGCGCCGTTGACCATGATATCGGCAATGTCGTCGCGGGCCAGGAGCGGCTCCAGCGGACCATAGCCCAGCACGTCGTTGCAGATGTCCTCGAGCAGTTCCTCCTGCTCGGAAATCGACATCGCGAAATTCTTGATCGTGATGATGTCGTTGACGATGTCGCGGATTTCCTCGCGCGCGCTCTCGGCATCGAGCTTGGCAAGTTGCGACAGATCGATCGTATCGATAAGTGCTGAAAAAACCTGGCTCTTGGTATCGTAATACTGTTCGGTGCGGGCCTGGCGACGGCGGCCGGCAGCCGGTGGCGCAAGCGGTGGCGGTGCGACGGCTTGGCGTACTCCGCCTGTATCGCGCACGGGCTCGGCCAGAATCTCCGGTGCTGTGGATTTCATGGCCGATTGCGGCGTCATGGCAGGCGGCGCAGAGACGGGCGGCATCAAGCCGACGCTCTTCCCAGAACCTTCGTTTCCGCGCTTTCCAAACATGATTTGATCCAGTCCCTAAACGTCTGACTATTTGCGGCCGAGAATCTGCATGACCTTGCCGAGACCGCCCTTTTTCGCCTTCTTCATGGCCACCCGACCGGTGACGATGTGAGCGATCTGCGAGAAGGTTTCGGCCATCGGAGATTTTGCGTCGATCTCCGAGATCATCCGACCGCTGTTTGCGGCATTGCCGAACAACTGCGCATCGAAAGGCAGGATGGCGATCGGTTCGATTTCAAGCGGCTCGACGAAATCGGCAGGCGCAATCTCCGGGCGCTTCGGCATGCCGACCTGGTTGAGGATGAGATGCGGAGCGCGGTCGTTGGGACGCAGCTTCTTCAGCGCATCGATCATGTTCTTGGTGTTGCGCAGGTTGGCAAGGTCGGGAGCGGCGCAGATGACCACCTCGTCCACCGACGCGAGAACCGAACGGGTCCATTCCGACCAGCCATGCGGGATATCGAGAACAGCCACGGGCGCCGAGCGCTGCAGGACCTCGATGATCGGCTGGAAAGCCATGCTGTCGAAATCATAGGCCCGGTCGAGCAGCGAGGGGGCGGCCAGAAGCGAGAGGTGTTCGGAGCATTTGGTCAGCAGGCGATCGAGAAAAACTTCATCGAGGCGCTCGGGTGCAAACACCGCTTCGGCAATACCCTGGGCCGGATCCTGATCGAAATCGATATTGGCGGTCCCGAACGGCAGGTCGAGATCGGCAAGAATGGTTTCGGTGGAGAACAGGCTGGAAATGCCGAATGCGCAGTTATGCGCAATGGTCGATGCACCGACGCCACCCTTGGCGCCGACAAAGGCGATCGAACGGCCCAGAGGTTCGGCTTCCGGATCGACGAAAATGGCCGAAATCGATGCCAGCATGTCCGCCATCTCGACAGGACCGACAAGATATTCCGATATGCCGTTGCGGATCAGTTCGCGATAAAGCGGGATATCGTTATAGCGCCCGATGACGATCACACGGGTCGACGGGTCGCAGACTTCCGCAAGCGGTGTCAGCTCGTGCAGCAGGTTTCTTGGCTCCGCATCGGTCTCGAGAATGACCAGATTCGGGGTTGGTGACGACGCAAACATGTTGGCGGCTGCAGCAACGCTGCCGCTTGTGACACGCAGATTGACTTTTGCCATGCGCCGGTCGCGGCCCATGCGGTCCATCATCCGCTGCATGGTGTCGCTTTCGCAAAAGGCGTGGATGGAAATGCGCGGCAGAGGCCGCAGGGCCTCCATGTCGCCGTTCCGCTCCGGCTCGGCGCCCGAGATGTCCTCCTGGCCGGAACCGCGAATTTCGTAGTTGATCGCGCTCATGGTTCTCTCCGGTTCAAGGCCGCCGTCAGTTGCCGTTGATGTTGATCGTCGTGCCGCTGCCACTGTCGCTGCTTGTCGTCTCGCCGCGGTAAGTGCGGATCACACCGGCGCGCTGCGTGGCATCGATCGGCGTCATTCCGCGTGGAGCAATCAGGTCCGACGGGCTGGCGATCTGGGCGGCCAGATTGTTTTGCGAGGCGCAACCGAAATTGTACCAGTTGCTGTTGTTGTAGGTATCGTTCGACAGGTCTGCCGGCCATTTGCCGCACTGGCCGGTCATCGCCTTTGTCGTGACGAAGGAAAGCCGGATCGGGGCCGCATCGCCGGTCGGCGAGGCTCCATAGCTCGTCATCAGGATGCGCTGTGGCTTGATGCCGTTGGCGATCAGGGTGCGGCGAACGTCGCCGGCCAGATGCGATGCGGCACCGGCATTGTATGAGCCCTGCGGCACCTGGACCTGGATGACGCCGGCAGGCGAGGATACGAACCGCTGTGCGAAACCCTTCACCGTGTCGCGCAGTCCGATCGTCAGGCGAACGTCGCCCGATCCAATCGGAATATCCAGCGACGATTCACCCTCCGCCAGAACGATCGGATGACGGGTGCGGTAGTCGTCTGGAACCGAGCCGGTCGTCATGTTGTTGCCGCAGGAGGACAAAAGCGCGGCAAGTGCCGCAATGCCAAGGCCAGACCGGATTTGGCGACGCTTTGCAGCGGAGGCCGATGTCGATGTGATGGTCATGATCGATCCCCGCTTACTTGTAGATGAAGCCGACGGAGCCATGATACTGGCTGCCACCGCTTTTGGCCGGCTCATTGCGGCCGTAGATCTTGTTGACGCGGTTCAGGAAGAAGGAAGCCGCGTCGTTCTCAGGATTGAAGTTGTCATCCGGGCGGGCGATCTCGTTGCGGGCCACAGGCCTTACGAGATAGGGCGTCGCGATGATGACGAGTTCGGTCTCGTTGCGGATGAAGTCCTTGCTGCGGAACAGCGTACCGAAGACCGGAACCTTGGAGATGCCCGGCAGTCCAGACATCGCCTGGCGGACATTGTCCTGCACGAGGCCGGCGATGACGATCGAACCACCGGAGGGAAGCTCGACCGTGGTTGAGGCTTCGCGCTTGCGGATCGACATGTATGTGTTGCCCGGAACGCTCAAGCTTGTGCCGTTGCCCGTCGTTACGGAACCCTCATAGGTCGGCTCCGAAACATTCGTCTCGATATTCAGGCTGATACGGCCAGGCGACAGAACGATCGGCTTGAAATTCAGCTCGATGCCATAGTCCACGGTGGTGATGGATCGGTTGACCGTCGTCTTGCGGGTTTCGTCGTCAACGTTGACTTCCTGCTCCGCCGGCAATCGATACTCGCCGCCAACATAGAATTTAGCCTGCTGACCGGAAATCGCCGTCAGGCTTGGTTCGGCAAGCGTGCGCATGACGCCGGCCTGTTCCATGGCATTCATGGTTGTGGCGAGAGTGGCTGCACCAACGGAGCCAGACAATGCCCCCTGGCTTCCCAGACTGACAGCATTCCCCAGATTCGCAGGATTGAAGAAGGAAAAGCTACCCTTGTTGCCGCTGATCGAGCCGTTGAAACCAAGCTGTTTCAGGACCTGGCGGCTGACTTCCGCAACCGTGACCTTGAGCGTGACCTGATCTTCGCCCTCGATCGTCAGCAGGTTGACGATCTGCGACTGCTGGCGGTTTTCGGCGAAGATATCCGCATCGCCGTTATTGCCCTGTGCGGTGATGTTGCGGGTGGTTGCTTCACCGCCCTTGAGGAAGGCGCGCGCGAGCTTTTCCGCCTGCGACGAATCCTGCGGCGTGCGCACCGTGCCCGACAGCACGATGTTGTCGGAGATGATCTCGACCTTGATGTCAGATTCCGGCAGGAACCGGCGAAGGTTCTGCTGCAGACCAGAGATGTCGCGTTCGATCTCGACGTCGAGGCTGACAATTTCCTCACCGTTCGGGCCGAACACGAAGATATTCGTCTGCCCGACGGTCTTCCCGAACAGGTAGATGCGGCGCGAGGTTCGCGTGACCGCATCGGCAAGCGAAGGATCTGCGACCAGGATGTCGTGCGCATCGGCCGGGAGATCGACAACCAGCGCCTTGTTCAAACCGAGTTGGACTCGGCGTTTCACGCCAGGGCCGCCTTCGGTGATGCGGATAAGGTTGGCATCGGAAGCGGCCACTGCATCGCGGACCGACAGACCGACCGGCGCGTATCCGCCTGGAAAACCCGATACCGACAGGCAGAGGGCTATCCCGGCGACCGAGGACCTACGAATTCTGGCTCTTAGCTTGCTCATGTGCCCGCCCCGTTCACTTCGTCTGCTGTGAGGCAGAACTTTTGACGATCGCCCCTGATTTGATGACCTGGACCTCTGCCTTGCCGCCGCCATGCAGCAGATAATCTGCTGCAACCGTATCGGCTTCCTGGGCATCCGCGACCGAACGGAGAGCAAGCGTCAGGCGCTCTGCCATCTGCTGCGCCACCGTGATGATCTTTGCCTGATCGGGGGTCAGTTCCAGCGTGGCGGTCGTTCCGACCACCGACTTGCTGCCATCCGGCGCCTCCTGGATCTGCTGGTCGATCGCGAGCACCCGGACGTTGTTGAGGACGTTTTCGGTGATGAAATTGCCGCTGTCCTTGTTCTCGCGCACCATGATCACGTCGACGCGGTCATTGGGGAGCACGAAGCCGCCGGCACCGGTGGCGACGGAAATCTCGGTCGCGACAGCGCGCTTTCCGGACGGAAGCAGCGAGGACATGATGCGGCTGGAGGAGTCTGCAATCTTCTCGGCGCGGATTGGCTCGCCCTTGAAGATCGGCAGGCGAACGACAGAGCCGGCGACATCGGCGATGGCATCCGGCCGGGCGTCGCTCGTGATAAAGCCTTCGACGACGCTGCCGTTCGGCCACTCTACCCACTGGACCGACTTGTCATTGAGCCGGCTTCCGACGGGAATGTTCTCAGCCGAAACGAGAACTTTCGTCGTCGGCTCCCGCTGGATGACCGTCTCGACGAGGTCCGGGCCCTTCTGACCAGTAAGGCGCATCGCCAGCAGGCCGGCAAGACCTGCCGCTACAACTGCGACTGCGAGAATCATAAGACGAGCGGGCTTCATGAGCTTCCTCGGAGGAATACAAATCAATCCTCGAGAGCATGCGCCGGAATGGTGTAATTATGGTTAATAGGAAGCTTACGATTTGGGTTAACGCAATGTTACCCTGCCGTGCGCGTCGATTAGCTTGCGGCGAGAAGCACAAGATTGACGACAGGCGACTGCTGGAAGGTCAAGTAGCCGCCGATCGCGATCGCGATACCATAGGGAATCTTGCTTTCTGTCACCAGCGAAGCCGGCAGGCGGATCCCCATTGCCATTGCTGTATTGGCGTTTGCTCTCAACAGCAGGAAGATGAGTGTAATAAATCCGCCGACGAAGGCGACGGTCACCAGAAACGAAATCAGGGCGGGCGTAAAGCCGAACCAGATTGCCGTTGCCGTCAGAAGCTTGGCATCGCCGCCGCCCATCACGTTCATCGCAAACAGCATGAAGCACACAGCAAACACGGCGGAAGCTGCGGCAATACTCATCCCATAGTCCGCCCATCCAAGACCGACCAGCGGTGCGAAGACGAGAAACGAAACGAGGATAGCGGCAGACAGCTTGTTCGGGATCTTCATGGTGAAAAGATCGCTGATGGCAGCGAGCGCAAGACAGAATGGAACGATCAAGGTTACAATGACAACCATTTCAAGCATCCTTTTTGCGCCGCGTCCCTCGATCTTATGTATCAAGGCCTAAAGCTGTAAAACCGCCCCTGGTGGGGCGGTCTACACATAGACATCACGGTTCTTAAGAACTTACTGCTGGTTCAGCTTGGTAGCGAGGTTCTTGAACTGGTTGTTCAGAGCGCCGCCGAGCGTGGTCGCACCGGCGATCAGGGCCACGGAAATGAGAGCTGCGATGAGGCCATACTCGATGGCGGTCGCACCAGACTCATCCTTCATAAAACGAGCAAAAATCTTGGACATGGAATCTCCTATTCCCACCTACGGTTCAGCACTTACCGACAACTGTTTTCCGCTGTTCGGATAACCCAAGCTAACCCCAGACGATTGCTATCGACTTAACGAAGAACCTTTCCAAAGTGTTAACTCCGCTGATACGGCACATTGGGTAAACAACCCACCAACAGCATCATTCAAATCGAAAACTGCGTCCCCGAACATTATATTTACCTAATAAAATATCATAAACATGCGGATACGGGATATTTGCAGCCGCATTTTTGCACGGAAATGCCGCTCTTGCTCCTGTCATCATTGGTTAACGTTTCGGAAAGCTCAGCCTCGAGATGTTTACTTAAGGCTTCATTCACCATTCCACGCCATCTTTGAGACACGACTGTTCATCGATTCAAAGGCCACCACGATGGTTGTGCGCAAAATGCTCGTTGCCTTCGCATGCCTTTGCGGCATTGCCACAAGCCTCAGCGGCCCGGCATTGGCGCAGGAAGACGGCCTTGTGCGCGTGTTCATGAACCACGCGCGGGTGCTGAAACTGGATAGGCCAGTGGCAAAGGTGATTGTTGGCAACGCGGAAGTCGCCGACGCGACCGTGGCCGACCCGACAACCATCGTCCTGACGGGCCGTGCGTTTGGAACGACCAATCTCGTCCTGCTCGATGAGGACGGCAATGCAATTGCCGACGAACGTATTCTCGTCTCCATTGACGAAGGCAATACGGTTCGCGTGTACCGTCAGACCGAGCGCTCCGTTCTCTCCTGCACGCCCAACTGCGAGCAGCATGTGGAATTCAAGAATACGGCTGGTGCAACGCCCTGACGGCCTTGATCTGACACGACGCCAGACAGAAATTGCCCAGCTGCGTCGCCCGACCTGCTCTACGTGGACACAGGTGCCTAAACTCTAATCCCATTCGGCAACGGAATATCAATATTCCCCTCCTAGTATTGCGGCTCGAATGGACCGGGGGCGGCAATGCATCAGAACGATAGGCACACTGACGGCGCTGGCGCGTCGCGCGTGCCGGCGACGCACTCTCGGCGTCCATGGCGCCGGTTCAGCCGGTCCACGGATGGTGCCGCGGCGATCGAATTTGCGCTCCTGGCCATCCCCTATTTCGTGATCGTCTTTGCCATCATCGAAACCTTTGTTGCCTTCGCCGGCGAGCAACTGGTTGCCAATGCCGTCGACACGATGGCCCGCAAGATCAGAACAGGCAACATCACCTACGCTCTCGGCCGTCCCGGCACCGATATGGACCGGACGAAATTCCGGACCGCGTTCTGCGGCGAGATTGCGATCCTGATCAAATGCGATGCATCGGAAATCGCGACCCCGAACAAGCTCTGGCTCGACGTTCGCAGCTTTACGACCTTCTCGGCGATCCCGAAGACGGTACCCCGGACGCCCGCAAACACCGCTTTCGGCGAACTGGATACGGCCTCCATCAACTATTATTCGCCGGGCGGGCCAAAGACCGTCAATATGCTGAGGGCCTATTACAAATGGGAGGTCATCACCGATCTGGTGCGTCCCTACATAACCAATGTCCGGCCAACCAACGGGACACGGCCCAACTACTTCCTGATCGTCGAGACGGCTGCATTCCAGAACGAGGACTATCCGTGATGGCGACCCCAACAACCAGGCGGGCTGCACAGACCGGATGGCTCTGCCGCTTCAGGGCATTGATCGTTGACACGAAGGGCGCGGGCGCCGTCGAGTTCGCGTTGATCGTGCCGCTTCTGATCTTTCTCTACATCACGGCATTCGAGCTGACGATTGCGCTCAGTGTCTCCAAGCGAACCGCGAGTTCCGCAAGCACGATTGCCGACATCACGACCCAGCAGGCGAGCGTGACCCCGACGTGGCTTGCCACAATGAAGGATGTGACGGGCAGCATCTTTGCGCCCTACGCGCCGCAGAACCTGAGCCTGAAGATAACCGGCGTGCAGCTGGACGCAAACAGCAATCCGACCGTTGCCTGGTCGTGGGATCAGTCTAACGGCAAGCCGTACGCGGTGGGCAGCACCGTCAACGTTCCGAGCGACATGCGCACAGCCAGCACGTTTCTGGTGCGTACAGAGCTATCGGTAACGCACAAGCTGCTGATGATCATGCCAGGACTGCTTCCGCCTCAGCTCCAGACGATCACGCTCAGCCGCCAGTACTACTACCGTCAACGCGTCGGAACCAGTATCGACTGTAACGGCTGCTGACGCGGTCCTCTGCTTCCCCTTTGCCAACATGATCGCGCGACTATATGTATCGCCATCCGGGCAGGTGATTTGTGTCACTTGTCCGCACAGGCGATTTCAATTTCCGGGTGACAGATGGCACGGGCCTTCCTCTTCGTTCTCGATTCCTTCGGCGTCGGCGGCGGCCAGGATGCGCAGGCGTATAATGACCTTGGCTCCAACACGTTCGGCCATATTGCCGAATTCTGCGCCGCTGGTGCCGCGGACCGAGCCGGCTTGAGGCAGGGACCGCTCAGCCTTCCGAACATGTCCTCGCTCGGCCTGCTCGAAATCGCAAAGCTTGCCAGCGGCGACTACCCGATCGGCATGCAGCGGCCCGAACGCGTCTTCGGCCTTCACGGCGCGGCAAACGAACTGTCGCTCGGCAAGGACACGCCGTCGGGACATTGGGAAATCGCCGGCACGCCGGTCACCTTCGACTGGGGTTATTTCCCGACCGAAGGCGATGCGTTTTCGCCCGAACTCGTCGAGGCGATCTGCCGCGAAGCCGAAATCCCCGGCATTCTCGGCAACTTCCACGCTTCGGGCACAGACATCATTGCAAAACTCGGAGAAGAGCATATCCGGACGGGCAAGCCGATCTGCTATACGTCCAGCGACAGCGTCTTCCAGATCGCCGCGCACGAGACCCATTTCGGGCTGGAGCGGTTGTTGAAGCTGTGCGAGACCGTGCGGACGCTGCTCGATCCCTTGAATATAGGAAGGGTGATTGCCCGACCATTCACTGGCGAGACGCCGGAGACGTTCGAGCGAACCGGCAACCGGCGCGACTATTCAGTGCTGCCGCCGGAGCCGACATTGCTCGACCGGCTGGTTTCGGCGGGCCGAACCGTCCACGCCGTCGGCAAGATCGGTGATATCTTCGCGCACCAGGGCATCAGCCGCGTGATCAAGGCAAACGGCAACCACGCCCTGATGGATGCGACGCTCGACACGATGGCGCAAGCCGAGCAAGGCGATCTCGTCTTCACCAACTTCGTTGATTTCGACATGCTCTACGGGCATCGTCGCGACGTCGCGGGCTATGCGGCCGCGCTCGAAGAGTTCGACCGGTCTCTTCCGGAAGTGCATCGCCGCCTCCAGCCGGGCGATATGGTGATCATCACCGCCGACCACGGCTGCGATCCGACCTGGCGCGGCACCGACCACACACGCGAGCGGGTGCCGATCATGGCGTTCGGTCCCGGCATTCGCTCCCGCTCGATCGGGCTTCGGCCGACTTTCGCCGATATCGGTGAGACAGTCGCTGCCCATCTCGGCATTCCCGCCGGAAGACACGGATGGAGTTTTCTGTGACGAAGAACTTTGTGAAGGCCGAGATCCACTGCCACATCGAAGGTGCCACGCCCCCGCATCTGGCACGGGCGCAAGCCCAGAAATACGGCGTGGACATCGCCCCTCTCCTCTCCGGTGACACCTATACCTGGAAGGATTTTTCCGATTTCATCCTGAGCTACGACGCCATCGCCTCGCTGTTCCGAACGGAACCCGACTATGCGCTGCTGACGGAGACCTATCTCTGCGAGCTTGCCGCCTGCAACACGATCTACAGCGAGATCATCGTATCGCCTGATCATGGCGACCGCATCGGGCTCGGTGCCGACGCCTATCTCGCCGGTATCTGTGACGGGATCCATGCAGCGAAGGAAAAGACCGGGATCGAGACACGCATCATCGTGACCGGCGAGCGGCATTTCGGCCCTGACAGCGTGATTGCCGCCGCGGAATACGCTGCCCGATGCCGGAACCCGCTGATCACGGGTTTCAACATGGCCGGCGAGGAGCGTATGGGCCGCGTTGCCGATTATGCGCGTGCATTCGATATTGCCCGGGACGCAGGGCTGGGCCTGACGATCCATGCCGGCGAAGTCTCCGGGGCATTCAGCGTGTCCGACGCGCTCGATCTCGTGCGTCCATCGCGGATAGGCCACGGTGTACGCGCCATCGAAGATCCCGCTCTGGTCGAGCGGCTGGTCGAGCTCGGAACCGTGCTGGAAGTCTGCCCCGGTTCGAATATCGCGCTGCAGGTCTTTCCGGATTTCGAGAGCCATCCCCTGAAAGCCCTGAAGGCTGCTGGTGTGCGGGTCTGCATCAATTCCGATGACCCGCCGTTCTTCAAGACTTCGCTTGCCCGGGAATACGACATTGCGGCGGAGGTCATGGGTTTTAGCGAAGCCGAAATCGATGCCATGACCCGTGTCGCGATAGAGGCGGCTTTTGTGGACGAGGCGACCCGCGCCGCGCTGCTTGCCAGGTTTGACGCTACAGCGGCACAATGACGACTTGCGCGCGAGACCATTTTCCCGGATGAAGACACGGATAACAGAGAGGTAAAACCATGGACGGCGTGACTGTCATCGATCATCCGCTGGTGCAGCACAAGCTGACCATCATGCGCAAGAAGGAAACCTCGACGGCCGGCTTTCGGCGGCTGTTGCGCGAGATTTCCATGCTTCTCTGCTATGAAGTGACGCGCGATCTCGACCTCACCATGGAGACGATCGAGACGCCGCTGACGCAAATGCAGGCGCCCGTCGTCGAAGGCAAGAAGCTCGTGTTCGTGTCCATCCTGCGTGCCGGCAACGGCCTTCTGGAGGGAATGCTTGAGCTGGTGCCATCGGCGCGTGTCTCGCATATCGGCCTCTACCGGGACCACGATACGCTGCAGCCGGTGGAATACTATTTCAAGGCGCCTGAAAATCTCGATGAGCGATTGCTGATTGTCGTTGATCCGATGCTCGCGACGGGCAATTCGGCGATCGCCGCGATCGAAAAGCTCAAGGAGCGTGGGGCAAAGAACATCCGTTTCCTCTGCCTTCTTGCAGCCCCGGAAGGTCTCAAGAATTTCCAGGACGCGCATCCCGACGTGAAGATCTATACGGCTTCGATCGACAGCCACCTCAATGAAAAGGGCTATATCATGCCCGGCCTTGGCGACGCTGGTGACCGGATGTACGGCACGAAGTAACGCAGTTCAGACTTTGCTTACCTAGATTTCATGCCAATGGCCTGCGAAGCTTTTCGCGGGCCATTTTTTCATTGTCCTTTGCTACCTTCAAGGCGAACTCGCAAAGGATGACCATGCTTCTGCGCACCCTTGTTTTCGCTGGCCTCGCAGCTCTGCTTGCAACGCAGATCCCGGCGGTGATGACGCTTGTTGATCGCGTGCCGGAGCCTGCGAGCAGCACTGCGGAAACGCCGAGCTCTGCGAAGGCCCAACCCGCTTCCGTGTCCCCCGGCCGGGTGCGGCTGTTGGCCGATGGCAGAGGCCATTTCAGCGGCCAGTTCCGGATCAACGGCAAGACGGTGGAAGGGCTGGTCGACACCGGCGCGTCCGCCGTCACCATCAACGAAAGCACGGCCCGCAAGCTGGGCTTCGGGGTCAACAGTCTCGATTTCCGGTATCAGATGAATACGGCGAACGGCAAGACGGACGGCGCGCGCATCACGCTCGACCGTATCGAGATCGGCAATATCCGCGTCAGACAGGTCGATGCCTTCGTGCTGCGCGACGAGGCGCTTTCCGGCACGCTGATCGGCATGACCTTCCTGAAGAAACTGAAATCCTTCCAGGTCGAAGATGGAAGCCTGACGCTGATCCCTTAGCGATTACTCGACCCGGCCGAGAATGACCGGCGGTAGGACAGGCGCTTCATCAGACACTGAATAGCAGGCGGTGACGTCGGCTGCTGCTCGCGCTGCACCCTCTTCCGTTGCTGCATGGAGCATAGCGATCGGCTGCCCTTTTGAGACCTTGGTGCCAAGCGGGAGAATGGCATCGAGTCCGACACGGTGATCGATCGCGTCTCCGGCACGGCGCCTGCCACCGCCAAGCTCCACCACCGCCATGCCGAGTGCCCGTGTTTCGCAGCTGGCGAGGAAGCCATCGGCAGGAGCGAGGACCGGGCGAATGACTGGCGCCTCTGCAAGATAGACATCCGCCGGCCTATCGCAGAAATCTGCCGGACCGCCCAGCGCATGGGTCATGCGAGCAAAGCGTTCCAGGGCTGCACCGGATGCCAGTGCCCGTCGCGCAACCTCTTCAGCCTCTTTGATCGTCGCAACGAGATTGCTCAGAACCAGCATTTCCGCTGTTTCGGCAATCACGACGCTTTCCAGTCGCGTCCCTGCTTTCTCTCCCTTGAGAACCGAGAGACAGTTTCTGATCTCCAGCGCGTTACCGGCTGCATCGGCAAGCGGCTGGTTCATATCCGTCAGCAGAGCCACAGTCTTCAGGCCTGCGCCATTGGCGACATCGACCAGCGAGCGCGCGAGAAGCTCAGCCTCGTCCTTTGACCGCATGAAGGCACCGCTGCCGACTTTCACGTCGAGGACCAGAGTTTCGAGACCGGCTGCGAGCTTTTTCGAGAGGATCGAGGCTGTGATCAGAGAGACGGCTTCGACCGTCGCCGTGACATCGCGGATCGCATAGAGCCTGCGATCGGCCGGTGCCAGTTCCTGTGTCTGGCCGACGATGGCGCAACCGATATCCCTGACGACGGCACGCAGGCGCGTTTCGTCCGGCATCACGTCGTAACCGGGTATGGCCTCGAGCTTGTCGAGCGTGCCGCCGGTATGGCCAAGGCCGCGACCGGAGATCATCGGAACGGCGAGGCCGCAGGCAGCCGCAAGCGGGGCAAGCATCAGCGAGACATTGTCGCCGACGCCACCGGTCGAATGCTTGTCGGCCACCGGTCGCCCGGCATCCGACCATTGCAGCACACGACCGGAATCGCGCATCGCCAGCGTCAGCGCGATCGTTTCGTCCCGCGACATGCCCTTGAAAAAGACGGCCATGGCGAAGGCTGCAACCTGCCCTTCGGAGATCGTCTCATCCGTCATCGCCGCGATGAAGGCGGCTATGTCATTCGATGACAGAACCTCGCCATCGCGTTTGCGACGGATGATCTCCTGCGGGATCATGGCGCCTAGTAGCCGGTGGAAGCGCGGGATGCGGGTGCGCCGCTCAACACGCCCAGGATATCGTCGAGAAGGCTGGACGCGCCAAAGCGGAATGTCGATGGCATGAGCCAGTTCGGGCCCATGGTAGATTCGGCAAGCCGGAGGTACAGATCCGCATCCGCGACTGTGCTGATGCCACCGGCGGGCTTGAAGCCGATGCGCTTCTTGGACGCGCGGATGGCACGCAGCATGCTGTCTGCCGCTTCCAGTGTGGCGTTGACGGACACCTTGCCTGTAGAAGTCTTGATGAAATCGGCACCGGCAGCGATCGCGAGTTCCGAGCCGCGTCCCACGAGCGATGCGTCCTTCAGTTCTCCTGTCTCGAGAATGACCTTGAGGCAGGATTGCGGGCAGGCTGCGCGAACGGCCTCGACCATGTCGGTTACCGCCTGCTCGTCGCCCGCCATCAGCTTGCGATAGGGAATGACCAGATCGATCTCGTCGGCGCCATCTTCCACAGCCTTCCGGGTCTCTTCGACCACGGAGGCGACCGGCAGGTCACCGCCTGGAAAATTCACCACCGTGGCAATACGGACCTTGTGACCGTGCCCCAGGATCCCGCGCGCATGGGCGACGAAACGCGGCCAGATGCAGATTGCGGCCGCGGCCCCATACGGGGTCTGCGCCCGCGCGCACAATGTCTCGATCGCGGCATCGTCGCAGTCGTCGCGCAGGTTCGTAAGGTCAAGAAGCGAGAGCGCAAAGGATGCTGCTTCGCGTGGACTATGCAGTTCCATGATCTGCCTCCCTTAAAGAGCGGACATATTTATCGTTGAAAGGATTATATGCAAGCCGTCGGGACGCGTGCGGTCGCCGGCGGACAGCTATCGAGCTGAATTGAAACGGGAATCAGGCGAGCATTTCCTTGAGAACGGCAGCCAGCCGCTGGCCGCCGACCGGTGCCATATCCTTGGTTTCATCATGGCTGAGTTCGGCGCCTGTCATTCCGGCGCCGAAATTCGTGATCACGGACGCTGCTGCGACCTTCATACCGAAATAGCGGGCGAGGATGACTTCCGGCACGGTGGACATGCCGACGGCATCGGCGCCGAGCGTTCGGGCCATGCGAATTTCCGCAGGCGTTTCGAAGCTCGGGCCTGAGAACCACATGTAGACGCCGGAAAACAGCGGAATGCCGGCTCGTATCGCAGCATTGCGCATATCCAGCGTCAGGCCCGCATCATAAGCCGAGGTCATGCCGACGAAGCGCTGGTCGCCGCGTTCGCCGATCAACGGGTTCATGCCGGAATAGTTGATGTGATCGGAGATCTGCATGACCGAACCCGGCGGCATGTCTTCCCGGAGCGAGCCTGCGGAATTGGTGAGGATCATGGTCTGGACACCCAGACCGCGCATCACTTCGATTGGGAAGCGCATCGCCTTGGCATCGCCATGCTCGTAATAATGCGCCCGGCCCGACAGCATGATCACAGGCTCTTCGCCGAGGTACCCGGCAACCAGTTCGCCGGCATGGCCCGTGACGCCGCTGACGGGAAAGCCCTCCAGCATCGTATAGGGAATACGAACCTGATCGCGGACTTCCTCCACCAGCGTTCCGAGGCCGGAGCCCAGCACGATCGCATGGCGCGGAATGAGGCCGTCCAGCCGATCGACGAGCAGATCGATGACGTCTCTCATCCGATCGTATCCGTCTCAAAGGCGTAGGGCAGAAGTTCTGCCATGGTCACGGTCTTCTGCACGCCGGCGTCATCGCAGAGATAGATGAGCGTATCGGCAGAGGCGAATTCGGAGATCTTCTGGCGGCAGCCACCGCAGGGCGTGCAGAGCGGAAGCTTTTCGGCAATCACCGCAAGCGACTTCACCTTCTTGCCGCCGCCCATGATCATCGCGCCGATTGCCGTCGGTTCGGCGCACCAGCCTTGAGGGAAGGACAGGTTCTCGATATTGGCGCCGAGATAGACCTTGCCATCGTCGGCAAGGATTGCGGCACCGACCGGGAACTTGGAATAGGGCGCATGCGCTTTCGACATGGCATCGCGTGCAGCTTCGAACAGGTCGTGTGGCGAAAATTCGGACATCGCGATCAGCGCTCCTTGGTATAGGGGACACCGCCGGCCTTGGGCGGGCGGGCAATGCCGATAAAGCCGGCGAGTAGCACGCAGGTGAGGATATAGGGCAGCGCCTGGAAAATCTGCACCGGCACTTCGCCGATCAGCGGAAGCGACTTGCCCTGCATGAAATTCGCGAAGGCATCGAGGAAGCCGAACAGCAGGCAGGCGAACATGACCGGCACCGGTTTCCACTTGGCGAAGATGAGCGCCGCAAGCGCGATGTAACCCTTGCCGGCCGACATGTTGTTGATGAAGGCTGCCGACTGCGCGATCGCCAGATAAGTGCCGGCAAAGCCTGCGAGGAAGCCCGTGACGATCAACGCTCTGTAGCGCAGCCAGCTGACCGAGATGCCGGCCGTATCGACCGCACCGGGATTTTCGCCGACCGCGCGAAGACGAAGGCCGAAGCGCGTGCGGTACAGGATCCACCAGGACAGCGGCACCATCAGGAAGGCGATGTAGGTGAGGATATTGTGGCCCGAGATCACGTTCGCATAGAGCGGACCGATGATCGGCACCTCACGCATCATGTCTGCGCCGGGAAGCGTGATGCTGGAGAAGCGGCCGGATGCCGGAACCTGTCCCGTGCGTCCGCCCTGGCTGAACCAGGCCTGGCCAAGCACGATGGTGAGGCCCGCCGCGATGAAGTTCAGCGCGACGCCGGAGACGATCTGGTTGCCGCGGTTGGTGATCGAGGCAAAGCCGTGCAGCATGGAGAACAGGATGGCGGTGACGATGCCAGCACCAAGTCCTGCCCAGGCATTGCCGGTGTAATAGGCGACGCAGGCCGAGGCGAATGCCGATACCAGCATCTTGCCTTCAAGCCCGATGTCGAAAATACCGGCGCGCTCGGAAAACAGGCCAGCGAGTGCGGTAAACAGCAGCGGGATCGACAGGCGGATCGCAGAACCGAGAATGCTTATGAAAACTTCGAAATAATCCATGCGCCTATCTCCCCCCTGCCGGTGATCGGGCAAACTGCTGGTAGGCACGCACGATTGCCGGTCGAAGCATATATTCGAGCGCTCCGGCAAACAGGATGACCATGCCCTGGATGACGACGATCATGTCGCGCGTGATCGCCGGCATGTCGAACGAAAGCTCGGCACCGCCCTGATAGAGGATGCCGAACAGCAGCGCCGAAAGGACGATGCCGGCCGGGTGGTTGCGTCCCATCAGCGACACCGCAATGCCGACGAAGCCGGCGCCACCGACGAATTCGATCTGCAGACGGGCGGATGCGCCCATGACCGGATTGAGCGCCATCATGCCGGCAAGGCCTCCGGAGATCAGCATCGTGATCATGACGATCTTCGAATACCCGATACCGGCATAGCTTGCGGCGGATGGGCTGATGCCGAGCGTGCGCATTTCATAGCCGAGCTTGGTGCGCCAGATCAGGACCCAGACCAGGAAGCACATGATGAGTGCGATGAGGAACGAGAAGTTAAGCGGAGCCGCACCGAGCTTGCCGCCGAACATCGCGATCAGCCAATCGAGCTTCGGCAACTGGCCGCCCGGCAGAAAGGTGCGGCTTTCCGGCGCCATCTTGCCGGGCACGATCAGCATGTGCACCAGCACGTAGTTCATCAGCGACGACACGATGAAATTGAACATGATGGTGGTGATGACGATGTGGCTGCCGCGCTTTGCCTGAAGCCAGGCAGGGATGGCGGCGCAGGCGGCACCGAAGAGTGCTGCCCCGATCACCGCAAACGGCATCGTCACGTACCAGGGAACATAGGCATCGAGCGAGAGCGCCACCAGCGCAGCACCGAGACCACCGAGATAGGCCTGGCCTTCCGAGCCGATGTTGAAGAGGCCGGAATGGATGGCGACTGCGACCGACAGGCCGGTGAAGATGAAGCTCGTGGTGTAAAACAGGGTGAAGCCAATGCCTTCGCCGCGGCCAAGCGCACCGACCAGAAGCAGCTGCAGCGCTTCGAACGGGTTTTCGCCGATCGCCCACACCACGATGCCGGAAAAGAAGAAGGCGAGCGCGAGGTTGATCAGCGGGATGACGCCGTAATTGATCCAGCCAGGCAGGGGCACGGATGCGGTGCTCATGCGCCCTCTCCCTTCCAGTCGTTTGCAGGGGGAAGCCCAGGCATCGTAAACTCCAAAAATATCATTCCCGGCCGGATCATGCTGCGATCCCGGCCATCATCAGGCCCAGTGTCTGCTCGCCCGCCTCGCCCGACTTTTCACCGACGACCTTGCCGGCAAACATGACGAGGATACGGTCCGACAGGGAGCGGATCTCGTCGAGTTCGACGGAGACCAGAAGCACGGCCTTGCCGGCATCGCGCGTATCGATGATGCGCTTGTGGATGAACTCGATCGCGCCGATATCAACGCCGCGGGTGGGCTGGCCAATGATCAGCACGTCCGGATCGCGCTCGATCTCGCGGGCAACGACGATCTTCTGCTGGTTGCCACCGGAGAAATTGGCGGTCTTCAACCGCGCATTCGGGGGGCGGATGTCGTATTTGACGATCTGTTCCTCGGCCTGCTTGCGGATCGCGTCGAGATCCAGCATCGCACCGCCATAGCGGCGATCGCGATGATAGCCCAAGATGGAGTTCTCATATTCCTCGAATTTGAGGACGAGGCCCATATGATGGCGGTCTTCCGGAATGTGCGCGAGGCCGAGCGCGCGCAACATGGCGGGATCTGAACCGGCAATCGACTGGCCGTTGACGATGATCTCGCCGGAGGACGGCTTGCGGATGCCGGCGATGGCCTCCAGCAGTTCCGACTGGCCGTTTCCAGCGACACCGGCAATGCCGACGATCTCGCCGGCGCGGACTTCGAACGACACGTCGTCGACCATCGTCACGCCGCGGCTATCCTTGACGGTGAGGTTCTTGACCGACAGCAGAACCTTGCCCGGATCGGCCGCGCCCTTTTCGACACGCAACAGAACCCGGCGACCGACCATCAGTTCGGCGAGTTCCTCGACGGTCGTGTCGGCAGTCTTGCGTGTGGCCACGATCTCGCCTCGGCGCATGACGGAGACCGTATCGGTGATCGCCATGATCTCGCGCAGCTTGTGGGTGATGAGAATGATCGTCTTGCCCTGGTCGCGCAGCACGCGCAGGACCTTGAACAGGTGGTCCGCCTCGGGCGGTGTCAACACTCCGGTCGGCTCGTCGAGAATGAGGATTTCGGCGCCGCGATAGAGAGCCTTCAGGATCTCGACACGCTGCTGGCGACCGACGGGCAATTCCTCGATGACCGCATCAGGATCGACGTCGAGGCCGTAATCGTCCTCCAGACGCTTCAGCTCCTTGCGGGCGCTGGCCACGCCGCGGCGCAGCAACTGGCCTCCCTCGGCGCCCAGCATGACGTTCTCGAGCACCGTGAAATTTTCAACCAGCATGAAGTGCTGGTGCACCATGCCGATGCCCGACGAGATCGCGGCCTGGCTGTCGCGGATCGTCACCGGCTTGCCGGAGATGCGAATCTCGCCCTCATCGGCCTGATAGAATCCGTAGAGGATCGACATCAGCGTCGACTTACCGGCGCCGTTTTCGCCGATAATGCCGTGGATCGAGCCTTTGGCAACCGTGAGGTTGATGTTCTTGTTCGCATGCACAGCGCCAAACTTCTTGTCGATCCCGACAAGTTCGATCGCCGGCTCTTTCGCAGGTTCGAAGCTCAATGATCCGCCCTTCCACTGGATATACAAAAAGGGCGCATGACGACATCGATCGCCATGCGCCCTTTGATGGTTACCTGCTTACATCGGGCAGGCGTTGTCCGACATGTAGTCGTGAACCTTGACGGTGCCGGCAATGATGTCAGCCTTGGCCTTGTCGACGGCTGCCTGCATTTCAGGGGTGATCAGCGACTTGTTGCTGTCGTCGATCGCAGCCGAAACGCCGTCTTCCTTGACGCCGAGCGACTGGATGCCGGCCGTGAACTTGTCGTCCTTCAGATCCTTGTAGGCATTGTAGACAGCCAGATCGACGCGCTTGACCATCGAGGTCAGGACCGAACCCGGATGAAGGTGGTTCTGGTTGCTGTCGACGCCGATCGAGAACTTCTTGTTGTCGGCCGCCGTCTGAAGCACGCCAAGACCGGTCGCACCTGCTGCCGCGTAAACGACGTCGGCACCCTGATCGATCTGGTTCTTGGTGAGCTCGCCACCGCGAACCGGGTCGTTCCAGGCAGCGCCGGTCGTGCCGGTCATGTTCTGGAACACCTGCGCATCAGGCTTTGCTGCCTTGACGCCCTGGGCATAGCCGCAACCGAACTTGCGGATCAGCGGAATATCCATGCCGCCGATGAAGCCGACCTTGCCGGTCTTCGAGGCGAGGCCTGCGAGAACGCCGACGAGATACGAGCCTTCCTCTTCCTTGTAGAGAACGGAACGCACGTTCTTCAGGTCAACGACGGAATCGACGATGACGAACTTGGTGTCCGGGAATTCCGCGGCAACCTTCTCCATCGCCGAAGTCCAGGCAAAGGAAACGGCGACGACCGGGTTATATCCGCGGCTTGCGAAGTTGCGGATAGCCTGCTCGCCCTGCGTATCGTCCTTCGGCTCGAAGTCGCGATAGTCGGTGCCGGTTTCCTTTTTGAACTGCTCGGCGCCGGCATAGGCTGCTTCGTTGAACGATTTGTCGAACTTGCCGCCGGTGCCATAGACGAGCGCCGGCTTGACTTCAGCGGCGATCGCTGTCGACGACAGCGCGGCCACGGCGACGAGGCTCAAAAGTGTTTTTTTCATCATTCAGCCCTGTTTTTTTAAGTTAGGTCCTCCCGCAGCGCCTCACAAAGGTATCGCTCACGGTCACCTGCCCCCCTCTTCGAAGGCTTGGCTGTCGAATACTCTTGCATGGGTGTTGGAAAATTTCACGAGATTTTTTTCGTTTGGTAAAAAACCACAGGCAGGTCTCAACCCTGCTCAAGGCTTCACCAAATTCGCGCGGGCGTCGCTCAAATCCATAGCGGCCTGGGATGATTTTAGGCAGCCAGCCCGGCTAGGCGACGGGACAGCTCACACCTGTTCCGCGCAAGCCGCAATAGCCGCCGGGGTTCTTCGCCAGATACTGCTGATGGCACTCCTCGGCGTAGTAGTAATTGCCAATCGGCGCGATCTCGGTCGTGATCGAGACGTCACGCCCCGCAGCAGTCAATGCAGCCTGAAACGCGGCAAGCGCCTTGCCGGCCGCAACCACCTGCTCTGCCGACGTGGTATAGAGCGCGGACCGATAGGTCGTGCCGATATCATTGCCCTGCCGCATCCCTTGCGTCGGATCGTGCTCCTCGAAAAACAGCTTCAGAAGCTGACGGTAGGAGACGATCTCCGGATCGAACACGACTTTCACGATTTCCGCGTGACCGGTCAGCCCGGTTGTTGTCTCGTGATAGGTCGGGTTCGGGGTTAAGCCGCCCGCGAAGCCGACCGAGGTGACATGAACGCCCGGGATTTGCCAGAACAGCCGCTCGGCGCCCCAGAAGCAACCCATGCCGAAATACGCCACATCCAGACCTTCCGGATAGGGTTCCTTCAGCGCGCGGCCGTTGACGAAATGATGGTCCGACGTTGCGACCGGTGTCTCTCTGCCGGGCAGGGCCTTTTCGACCGATGGCATGACAGTTTTCTTGCTGAACATATCGATCAAGAACATTTCAACCTCCCGAGTGAGGCGCGCCTCGCCTGCCTCTCGCCCTATCTAGCAGAAAAACGCCCGAACGGCGCGGGTTTCCTGTATCCGACCATCCAGAAAAACAGTGCCAGCCCGAGAAAGATCGCAAAGGCCGGCTGCGCCAGAACCGGGGCCACGTAGGGACGCCAGATATCCGAGCCTACATAGGAATTGGCGGAAATCTCCGCCATCGTCAGGCCTTCGGGATCGAAATTCAGCCAGGCATTGCCGAGGCTCGTCATGACGACCGAGGAGGAGGAAACCGAATTGACCGAGTCCATCGCGCCGGCGACGACGGCTGCGATGAGCGCCGCGAGGCTCAAAGCCCGCATCAGAAACCTTACTGTCCTCATCGCAGGCTCCCCTGATGGCACTCAATCGCTGCAGGAAGCAAAATAGTGGCAAGCCTGATCCGTGACAACGCATGACATAAGATTTGTGCAACTGGCGCAAATCGTCCAGATTCCGGTTGATCCTTGGAAATTCATTGGTATATATCGCGCCGACCGCTGCTTCGCCCAAGGCTTGCGTCGGTTTTAAGGACAGGTGGCCGAGTGGTTGAAGGCGCACGCCTGGAAAGTGTGTATACGTGAGAGCGTATCGCGGGTTCGAATCCCGCTCTGTCCGCCATCACTTCCCAACCCAATCTTCAGACTTCCCCGTTGAATATCCCGAGCGCTAGTCGATCTGGCTGCGGTGTTCCAGATACCATTCGACGAAAGCGCCGACGCCCTCGTTGAGGCCGATCTCGGGTTTGCGGCCGGTCAGTGCGAGCAGCAGGTCGGGGCTTGCGAAAGTGCGGGGGACGTCGCCCTGCTGCATCGGCAGCATTTTCCGCTTGGCCGGCTTGCCCATGATCTTTTCGATCGTCTCGACAAAATCCATCAGGCCGGCGGGCTGACCGCCACCAATATTGACGATGCGGAACGGACCCTGATGCGACAGCGTGTCGATACCGGCGACGCGGTTTTCCTCAGACGGAATGATCGACGCGAGATCCACGATCGAATCGACGAGGTCGTCGATATAAGTGAAATCGCGGCTCATCTTGCCTTCGCCGTAGATCTCGATCTCCTGATCCTCGATCATCGCCTTGACGAATTTGAACAAAGCCATGTCCGGCCGGCCCCAGGGGCCGTAGACGGTGAAAAAGCGGAAGGCCGTGGTCGGGATCTTGTAGAGATGGGCGTAGCTATGGGCCATCGCCTCCATTGCCTTCTTGCTGGCCGCATAGAAGGTGAGTGGCTCGTCGGCCTTGTCGGTTTCGCGGAAGGGAATATCCGGATTGGCACCGTAGACCGAGGAGGTCGAAGCCAGCAGAAGGTGGCCGACATTGGCTTCGCGGGCCGCTTCGAGCACGTTCCACGAGCCGATCAGATTGCTATCGAGATAGGCCTTGGGGTTTTCGAGACTATAGCGGACGCCCGCCTGGGCGGCGAGATGGACGATCACGTCAGGTTTGAATTCGCGGGTTGCCGCCTGCAGCGTTTCCCGGTCTTCCAGCATCGCCTCGACGGGGCGGAAGGATGGAAACTGCACAAGGCCGGCGACGCGCGCTTCCTTGAGCTTGAGGCTGTAATAGGGCGTCATTCCATCGAAGCCGAGAACCTCGTGACCATCCTGGAGCAGACGCCGCGCCAGATGGAAGCCGATAAATCCCGCCGTGCCAGTGATGAAATACCGCATCAATCGTCCCGCAATTGCTTTGCGTAACGTCATAACCGCTTGATGCGGCTATGGACAGACCAATTAGTGGAACAGCCGCAGCCTTGCCGGCGGCGTTCCCTGACGGCCATTCTTGCGATCCACCGCAAACTGGATGAGATCCATGGAGGCCTGATCGGTCAGGGGCTTTGCCATAACGCCCACAACGCCTGAAACTCCGGATGCGACAAGGCCCGGATTGCCGGTGATCATGATGACGATGATGCCGAATTCGGCAAGCGTCTTGGCGATTTCAGGACCCGTCTCGCCGTCTGCCAGCCTGACATCCACGAAAGCGATGTCGGTCTCTCGGGTGTAGTTCAAGGCGACGGTCATGTCGGGTGCAATGCCCACGACGTCGTGCCCGCTGCGATGGACGGCATCCTCGATGTCCATGGCGACAAGCAAGCTGTCTTCGACAATCAGAAATCGGTATTCCACATCAAATTCCTCTGCGCGTTGAAGGAAAACATAGGCGGAAGCGCGGCAGAGGCAAGCCCTGCTCCACATCCGCCGATGCCAAGAGCGCCGCACAACGTTACATCCGGTTACGAAAGGTGACAACCGCTCCGGAACGAGTTTGCGCGTTCTACCGTTGTTAGGCCCGAGCGTATAGAAAAAGGAGAACCACCATGAAGAAGCTGACATTTGCTTCCTGCATCATCCTCGCGACAGCCTTTACCGGCCAAGCCTTTGCACAGCAGGGTACTGTTACAGGCGCCGCAGGCGGCGCGGTCACCGGCGCGATCGTTGGCGGCCCGGTTGGCGCTGCAGTTGGTGGCGTTATCGGCGCTGTTGCCGGGACAGCAATCGACCCGCCACCGCGCGAAGTCGTGACCTACGTCCAGGAACAGCCGCTGCCTACCACCGCCTACAGGGTCGAGCAGCCGATCGCCGTCGGCAAGCGGATCCCGCAGACCGTCGTCGTGACGCCTGTGCCAAGCAATCCGAAATACGCGTACACGGTCGTCAACAACCAGCGCGTCATCGTTGATCCGGAAACCAACACCGTGGTTCAGGTGATCGAGCAGTAAGTTCGATCTGACATCACCAGACAGACAAGGCCCGGCGAGCTTCCTCGCCGGGCCTTTTTGATTGCGGAAATGACTAGACGACGACCTTTTGGTCGACGCGGTCTTCCTGACCGAAGAATTTGAGATACCGCTCGACTTCCGACGGTTCGCCGGTTGCCTTGCGGGGATTGTCGGAAAGCTTGACGGCGGGGCGGCCATTCGCTTCGGTCACCTTGCAGACGACCGAGATCGGCTTGAGACCGGCGATTTCCTGTGGCGCACAATCGGCAAAATCATTGGTGAGGTTTGTCCCCCAGCCGAAGCTCATGCGTGCCCGTCCCTCGAAATGGCGATAGGTATCGACGATTGCTTCGACATCCAGACCGTCCGAAAAGATCAGCAGCTTTTCTCTCGGATCACGCCCCATCTTGTTCCACCAGGCGATGATCTTTTCGCCGCCTTCAATGGGCGGTGCGCTGTCCGGCCGGAAGCCGGTCCAGTCGGCAACCCAGTCCGGCGCGTCGCGCAGGAAGGCGGCCGTGCCGAACGCATCAGGAAGCACGATCAAGAGGTTGCCGTGATAAAGCCGGTTCCAGTCTTTCAGCACCTGATAGGGTGCCTGACGCAGGTCCTCGTCGGTCTCCGCCAAGGCTGCGGCGACCATCGGAAGTTCGTGCGCGTTGGTGCCGACGGCTTCGAGATCGGAATCCATTGCCAGGAGCACGTTGCTCGTCCCGGTAAAGGCGCCGCCGATGCCTTCCTTCAGGGCCTCGACACACCAGCGCTGCCACATGAAGCTGTGGCGGCGCCGCGTGCCGAAATCGGAGATACGAAGACCGGGAAGCGTGCGCAGACGCTCGACCTTCTCCCACATCTTGGCCTTGGCACGGGCATAGAGCACATCGAGGGTGAAATAGCCGAGCGTCCGCATGGCGGAGCGGGACCGCATTTCGTTGATGATCGCCAATGCGGGGATTTCCCACATCGTCGTCTCCATCCACTTGCCGTGGAAGGTCAGCTCGTATTGGCCGTTATGCTTGGAAAGTTCGTATTCCGGCAGTTTAAAGGTCGACAGCCAGGTCAGGAATTCCGGCTCGAAAATCTGCTTCTTGCCGTAGAAGGTGTTACCGGTGAGCCAGATCATTTCCTTCTTGGAAAGACCGACAGTGCGGGCATGGTCGAGCTGCTCGCGCAAGGCAGCCTCGTCGATTTCCTCGGCGAGTTTCACGCTGGTCGTCCGGTTGATGACCGAAAAAGTCGCGTTGACGTCCGGATAAAGTTTCCAGATCATCTGCAACATCAGCAGCTTGTAAAAATCGGTGTCGATCAGACTGCGTATGATCGGGTCGAGCTTCCAGGTGTGGTTATAAACCCTGGTCGCAATATCAGTCTTCGTCATGCCTGCCCCTGCCCGGCCAGACGGCCGGCTCCACCACATCGGCGTCTCGCGAGATTTCGAAACCCTGCGCCAATCCCGGGCAAAGTCTTATCGGCAAATGACTTGGCAAGTCCAGAACGCAATTCGGCCGCGAGATCGCGGCCGAACGAGACGGGCCAATCATGGATTTCCGGAGGGACGATCATTGGTTGTCGGGGCCTGCGGCTGGGTGACCGGTGCGTTGCTGGGTGCTGCGCCGGTAGAGTTGCCAGGTGTCGTGCTACCAGCCGGCGGCGTGGCGGTTTGCTCCGTCGGAGCATCTGTCGATTCGCCCCACCACTCGGCGCCGCTCCAGGCGACGACCGCAAGAACGAGACCGCAAACCAGCACGATCAGCATCGGCTTGCCGTAGGAACCCTGCCGCGCTTCGGTCGCAGTTTCCTGAACCGGTGCGCCGTTCGGGTTGGAACTTGTGCCGCGCGAAACGTTCGGTGTGGGTTTGTCGGCATCGAAACGGGTGTTCATGATCACTCCTCCATTGCCGGCCTCATCGTCGTCGAGCCGGTCCATGCCAGCTAAACCGCGGGTTGGTGCGAATGGTTCCGTTTCGGCCCCGAGGGATCGGAACAGGGGCTAATAGCCGGCTGTGCGGTCCACGACGTGCTGCAGTGCCTCACCGGCTTCGAACCGCTGCATCTGCACCTCGGCATTGCGAAACAGTGCGCGGATATCCGATGCGGAGGCTGCATGCGGCGTCACGATGACGTTGTCCATGGACCAGAAAGGGCTCTCCTTCGACAATGGCTCCTGTTCGAAGACATCCAGTGACGCTCCACCCAGCATGCCAGTCTCGAGCGCCGACACGAGATCGGCCTCGACCTGGCTGCCGCCGCGGCCGGCGTTGATGAAGACCGGTTTGCCAAGAGCGCCGCCCTGGCGAAGTTTTGCAAACAGCGAGGAATCGAACAGGCCGCGGGTCTCCGGCGTCAGCGGCAGGAGGCCGACAAGGATATCGGTGCGGCCGAGAAATGCATTCAGCCCATCGGCATCGAACGTCTCGACGCCTTCGATCACTTTGGCACTGCGTGACCAGCCGACGACGTTGAAGCCCATTATCTTCAGCTTGGCGACGGAATCGAGACCGAGCTTGCCGAGACCCATGACGCCGACCGTCAGGTCCTTCGCCTCCGGCTGGGCGAGCTCGCGCCACTCGCTGCGACGCTGCTGGGCAAGGTAGGTCGGCATCTGTCGCAGGTGGCTCAGCGCCTGCAGGACAACCCATTCGCTCATGCGTGTCGTCAGGCTCTGATCGACGAAGCGGACGATCGCGCGATCCGGCAGTCCGGGTGTGGCCAGGATTGAATCGACGCCGGCGCCGCCGGAAAAGAGCACGTCGAGGTTCGGCGCGCGCTGGAAGAGATCGACATCCGGCTTCCACATGACCGCATAGCGCGCCTGGGACAGATCCGCCGACTTGTCTGCGGCATGCAGGATGGTTCGCCCGGGAAACGCTCCCTCAAGGGCCGCGTGCATTTCACGCTGCTCGAATTTGAGATCGATGACGACCGCGCCTTTTTCGGACATGTCCTGTTCCCGGATTTTGAGATTACTGATTGATGGCGCCGGCTTCGACGGCTTCCAGGTTGAAGGCGGCGGCCATCAGGGCGCGGGTATAATCCTCGCGGGGTGCCCGGAAGATCTGATCGGCCGGGCCCTCTTCGACCACCTTGCCGAGCCGCATGACGATGACGTGGTTGGCGAGCGCCTTTACCACCTTCAGGTCATGGCTGATGAAGAGGTAGGCGAGGTTATGCTTCTTCTGCAGGTCGCGCAGGAGATCGACGACCTGCGCCTGCACGGTCATGTCGAGCGCGGACGTCGGTTCGTCCAGCATGACGAAGCGCGGCTTCAGCACCATGGCGCGGGCAATCGCGATACGCTGCCGCTGGCCGCCCGAGAATTCATGCGGATAGCGCCAGCGCGTGGCCGGATCGAGCCCGACTTCGCCAAGCGCCCAGACGACGCGGGCATCCCGCTCATCGGCCGAAAGCTGGCTCTCATGGACCTTGAGACCCTCGGCAATGATTTCGCCGACCGGCATGCGCGGGCTGAGCGAACCGAACGGATCCTGAAACACGACCTGCAGCCTGTCGCGGAACGGGCGCATCTGCTTGAAGGAAAAGTTGCCGATATCGTTGCCGATAAAGACGATGCGGCCTTCCGACGAAATCAGCCTTGCGAGTGCCAGGCCCAGCGTCGTCTTGCCGGACCCGGATTCGCCGACGACGCCGAGCGTTTCACCGGCGCGCAACGTCAGGTCGACGCCATCGACCGCCTTGACGTGATCGACCACCTTGCGCAGGAAACCGGCCTTGACCGGGAACCAGACACGGATGTCCTTGCCTTCCATTACCACAGGGCTCTTGGGATCGACGACCGGCGGTTCGCCGCGCGGTTCGGACGCCAGGAGGTGCTGGGTATAAGGATGCTGCGGCTTGGTAAAGACGTCCTCGACGCTGCCTGCCTCGACGATCTTGCCCTTGGTCATGACGCAGACGCGATCGGCGAATTTCCGCACGATGCCGAGATCGTGGGTGATGAACAGCATCGACATGCCATGCTCGCCCTTTAGCGCGCGCAACAGATCGAGGATCTGTGCCTGCACCGTGACGTCAAGCGCCGTCGTCGGTTCGTCGGCGATCAAGAGTTTCGGCCGGTTGGCAAGCGCCATGGCAATCATCACGCGCTGCCGCTGGCCGCCGGACAGTTCGTGCGGATAGGCCTGAAGGCGCTTTTCCGGCTCGCGGATGCCGACCTGGTTCAACAGTTCCAGCGTGCGATCCCGCGCCGTCTGGCCGGAGACGCCCTGATGTAGATCGAGGATCTCGCCGATCTGCTTCTCGATCGTGTGGAGCGGATTGAGCGAGGTCATCGGCTCTTGAAAGATCATCGTGATGTCGTTGCCGCGCACGCGGCGCAGGTCGGGTTCCGATGCCTTCAGGAGATCGCGGCCATCAAACAGGATCTGGCCGGAGGGATGGCTTGCCGACGGATAGGGCAGAAGCTTGAGGACGGAATTGGCGGTTACAGACTTGCCGGACCCGGATTCGCCGACAAGCGCCAGAACCTCGCCCGGGTTTATGTCGAACGACACCTTGTCGACGGCAAGCGTCGTTGCGCCGCCCTGATGGAAGGCGACCGAGAGATCACGCACGGAGAGAAGCGGTTCGGTCATGGTTTCACCCAAACGTCTTTCTCGGATCGAAGGCATCACGCACCGCCTCGCCGATGAAGATCAGCAGCGACATCATGATCGACATCGTGAAGAAGGCCGTGAGGCCGAGCCATGGAGCCTGCAGGTTGTTCTTGCCCTGGGCGATCATTTCCCCGAGCGACGGCGATCCAGCAGGCATGCCGAGGCCCAGGAAGTCGAGCGAGGTCAATGTTGCGATGGAGCCCGACAGGATGAAGGGAAGGAAGGTCAGGGTGGCGACCATCGCATTCGGCAAAAGGTGCCGATACATGATCGTGGCATTGCCGACCCCCAAAGCGCGGGCGGCGCGGACATATTCGAAATTGCGGGCGCGCAGGAATTCCGCACGCACGACGCCGACAAAGCCCACCCAGGAGAACAACAGCATGATGCCGAGCAGCACGAAGAAGCCCGGCGGCAGGATGGCTGCGATGATCAGCAGGATATAGAGGACCGGCATGGACGACCAGATCTCGATGAAGCGCTGCATCAGAAGATCGACCCAGCCGCCGAAATAGCCCTGAATGGCGCCTGATGTCACGCCGATGACGGCCGAACAGATGGTGAGCGCCAGGCCGAACAGGACGGAGAGCCGGAAACCGTAGATCATCCGCGCCGTCACATCGCGCGCCTGGTCATCCGTGCCGAGCCAGTTGAGGTTGCCGAGGCTGCAATTGGGATCCTGTGTGCCCTGCGGATAGGCCTTGCAGCGTTCATCTGCCGACATCAACCAGAAGGGTTTTGTCGGTGCCGAGTGCGGGATCTGCGAATTCACCGTCTGATAGGAATAGCGGATCGGCGGCCAGATCATCCAGCCATTGGCCTCGATTTCCTGCTGGATGAAGTCGGAGCGGTAATCGGTCGTGGCGAGGAAGCCGCCGAATTTCTCTTCGGGATAATCAATCAGGACCGGATAGAGGATTTCGCCCTTGTAGGACGCGATGATCGGCCGGTCATTGGCGATGAACTCGGCGGACAGCGCCAGAACGAACAGCACCATGAAGATCCAGAAGGACCAGAAGCCGCGCTTGTTGGCACGGAAATTGGCGAGCCGTCGCCGATTGGTCGGCGACATCAGCGGGCGCTTGACGGGTATTGTTTCAGGTGCGGTCGCGGCAGGTGTCTGCATCACACGTCCCTCCGCTCGAAATCGATGCGCGGATCGATCCAGGTATAGACGAGGTCGGAGATCAGGCTGACGACAAGGCCCATCAGCGAGAAGATGTAGAGCGTGCCGAACACGATCGGGTAATCGCGGTTGATGATGGAGAGGTAACCGAGGCGGCCGAGCCCATCCAGCGAGAAGATGTTCTCGATTAGCAGCGAGCCGGTAAAGAAGGCCGAGATAAAGGCGCTCGGGAACCCGGCGATGACGATCAGCATGGCGTTGCGGAAGACGTGGCCATAAAGCACCTGGCGCTCGTTGAGACCCTTGGCGCGCGCGGTCGTGACATACTGTTTCTTGATCTCGTCGATAAAGGAATTCTTGGTCAGAAGCGTCGTCGTGGCAAAGGCCGACAGAGACAGCGCGATCAGCGGCAGCGTCAGATGCCAGAAATAGTCGATGATCTTCTGCCACCAGGTGAGCTGGTCGAAATTATCAGAGACGAGGCCACGCAAGGGGAACCAGTCGAGGAAGGATCCGCCCGCGAACATCACGATCAGAAGGATGCCGAACAGGAAGCCCGGAACCGCATAGCCGACGATGACGATGCCCGACGTCCAGACGTCGAATGTCGAGCCGTCCTTGACCGCCTTGCGGATGCCGAGCGGGATCGAGATCAGATAGGACACGATCAGGATCCAGAACCCGAGCGAGATCGACACCGGCAGCTTGTCGATGATCAGGTCGATCACGGACGTGTTGCGGAAGAAGCTTTCGCCGAAATCAAAGCGCGCGTAGTTCCACATCATGTCGAGGAAGCGGGTGAGCGGCGGCTTGTCGAAACCGAATTGCTGCTCAAGCTTCTTGATGAATTCCGGATCGAGCCCCTGGGCGCCGCGATAACGCGATTCATCGCCACCGCCACCCTGGCCCATGAGATCGCCACCGCCGCCCGAAAGGCGGTCGCCACTATCCTGTCCCTGAACCTGCGCAATGATCTGCTCGACAGGCCCGCCGGGCGCGAACTGCACGACAAGGAAGGAGATTGCCATGATGCCGACCAGCGTCGGGATCATCAGCAGCAGGCGACGAAGAATATAGGCGCCCATCAGAGCACCCTGCTTTTCGGCTGTGGCCTGATATCGGACGAAACTCCGGACGCACGTCCGCTTCGCACGTCTGCTGGGACTGCTCTCGCATCACCGAAATCCGGCGCAGGGGTCAAACGGCAATCCTCATCGTAGGTGCGAATCAATCGGGTCATTTGGAACAGGTGGCGTCGCACGGCGCAAGCCTTCCGACGCGCATCACTTGGATGCGGTTTTCGACCACCAGATATCCGGAAAGCCGATGCCGTATTCCGGCAGGTTCGCAGGCCGGTCGAACTTGTCCCAGTAAGCAATGCGCATCGCCATCATGTAATAAAGCGGCACGACATAGTGGTGCGCCAGAAGCACGCGGTCGAGAGCGTGGGTGGTCGCGATCAGTTCAGGCCTGTCCTTGGCGAAGATGATCTTGTTGATCAGGCTGTCGATGGCCGGATCGGCGATACCCGCATAGTTGCGGCTTCCTTCCATCGCGGCGGATTTCGAGCCCCAGTAGAACAGTTGCTCGTTGCCGGGATTAAGTGTCTGCGCCCAGATGCTCCAGGTCATGTCGTAATCGAAGCTGCGCGCCCGGTTGGTATATTGCGCAGGATCGACCGTGCGGACTCGGGCATCGATGCCAATGCGCTTGAGGGTCTGGGTATAGGGCAGAACGATGCGTTCCAGCTGCGGGCTGCTGAGCAGGATCTCGAACGAGAACGGCGCCCCGGTCTTGGCATTGACCAACCTGTTTCCCTTCAGTTCCCATCCTGCGTCCTTGAGCAGTCCGACGGCCTTGCGCAGATTGTCGCGCGCCTTCTGGGCATCGCCGGCTACGGGGTTCTCATATGGAGCGGTGAAGACGTCTGCGGGGACCTTGCCCTTCATCTCGTTGAGGATTTCCAGCTCGCGGCCCTGCGGGAGGCCGGAGGAGGCGAGTTCCGTTCCGAAGAAGAAGCTGTTTAGACGGACATACTGACCGTACATCACGGTGCGGTTGATTTCCTCGAAGTCGAAGGCAAGGTTTAGCGCTTCGCGAACACGCTCGTCCTTGAACATGTCGCGGCGCATGTTGGGCACCAATGCCTGCATGATGCCGGTCGCGCGGAACGGGTTGGGCAGCTCCTCGCGTTTGACGCGGCCTTCCTTGAAGGCCGGGAAGTCGTAGCGCGTCGCCCAGCGCGTCGCCTGATTCTCCTGCCAGAAATCGACGGTGCCGCCACGGAAGGCCTCGAATTCGACGTCGCGGTCCGCGAAATAGGTGTAGTTCACCGTACGGAAATTGTTGGTACCAACATTGACCGGCAGCGCCTTGCCCCAATAATCGTCACGCAATTCGTAGCGGATGGTTGAGCCCGCCTGGTAGCTGGCGAGCTTGTAGGGGCCGGACCCGACGACCGGCTCCAATGTCGTCTTGGCGATGTCGCGCTTTACCCCCTGGGCATTCGCACCTTCCCACCAATGTTTCGGAACGATCATCAGCTGACCGACGATCGACGGCAGTTCGCGGTTGTTCTTTTCGTCGAAGCGGAAGGTGACCTCGCGGTCCCCGGTCTTTTCCGCGGCAGTCACGTGGTTGTAGTAGCCCGCCTGAACCGGATTGAGTTCCTTGATCTTCTCGAACGTAAAGACGACGTCTTCGGGGGTGACCGGCTGTCCGTCCGACCATTTTGCCTCGGCCCGAAGCCGGAAGGTTGCCGATGCCACGTCATCCGGATAGCTGACGCTTTCGGCCAGCAACCCGTAAGAGGTGGAGACCTCATCCTCGCTCGGCTTCATCAGCGTGTCGAACACCATCGGCAGGCCGGTCGCGGGCTGGCCCCGCAGACCAAGAACGGGGTTGAAACTGTCGTAGGTTCCGTCACTCGACATATTGAGCGTGCCGGCCTTGGGAGCTTGCGGATTGACGTATGGAAAGTTGGGAAAGTCCGCAGGCAGTTTCGGTTCGCCCATCAGCGTGACGCCATGCCGCCATCTGGTGCCAGCATCCTGTGCCGCAACGGATGTGCTGAGGACCGCGACTGCCGCCACGGCTGCAAAACCCATCTTCCACCGAGCCAAGCCCATGCAATATCCCTTTGTCATTCGTGTTGCGGTGAAGCATAGGGCAAATAACAGCAAAAGACAGGCAGCCGATGTCACAAGCGATTTATCCGCGAAATCCGGCACCGGTTGCGATCTCCATTTCAACAAAATCGCATTTCACGGTAGAAGAAGGACTGATTTGATTTGCGGCGGATGTGCATGAGACCGATTTCTAAGACCATTCTGGGCCTGGCTGCTGCCGCTTTGTTCTGCGGCGCGATTTCCGAACCGACGTTCGCCCAGGAGGAAAAGACTGCCAAACAGCTATTCGGATCCGTGAAACTGCCCAACAGAGGCGATGCCGAACCGCTCGGCTTTTATGCCAAGGGCTGCCAGTCCGGCGCCGTGGCCTTGCCGACGGACGGGCCGACCTGGCAGGCGATGCGCCTTTCGCGCAATCGCCGCTGGGGCAATCCGGCGATGATCTCCCTGCTGGAACAGTTCTCACGCGATGCGGCCGGTCTCGGCTGGGGTACGGGCATTCTGGTGGGTGACATCTCGATGCCGCGCGGCGGCCCGATGCCAAGCGGCCATGCCTCGCACCAGATCGGGCTCGATGCCGACATCTGGTTCACGCCGAAGCCGCAGCGGCCACTTTCGCCGGCGCAGCGCGAAGACATTCCGTTCACCTCGATGCTCGACAAGAGCAAGTTCCTGACGGTCGACAGCCGCCGCTGGAGCCCCACCCATGCCCGTCTGGTGATGCAGGCTGCCAGCTATCCGCAGGTGCAGCGCGTTTTCGTCAATCCGGCAATCAAGAAGAAGCTGTGCGAGACCTGGACCGGCGACCGGAGCCTGCTTGGCAAGGTGCGGCCGGTTTACGGCCATGACGAACACTTTCATATCCGCATGAACTGCCCGCCGGGCGCTGCCGGCTGCGAACGCCAGGCATCGACGCCTTCCACCGACGACTGCAACAGCAAGGCGCTTGCCTGGTGGTTTACCAAGGAGCCTTGGGCGCCGCCGAAGCCTGCGGATCCGAACAAGAAGCCGGTAAAGCCGCGCCAGGTCATGCTGTCCAACCTTCCCAAGGCCTGCGCTGCGGTTCTTAGCGCCCCCTCCCGCTCCGAGCAGGACGCGACTTTCCAGGGTGGTGGCCAGGGTGGCGGCGGGATGGCCTACTCGCCATCGGTACCGCTTCCTGCCGCGGCCAGCAGTCTGGATACGATGACGGACGGCGATATGCCCGGCCCGGGCTCCGACGTTCCGCTGCCGAGCCCGCGTCCTTCGCGCTGACCGGGATTCCGTCGGGACCATCTTTTCTTCCCGCCGGAGGCAGGCTAGAAGGCCAGCATCAATCGCCAGCAATCCGATCGACGGCTTTGCAGAGGAATTCCATGTCGACGCTTCCCTGCATCGCGCTTATTGCCCACGACCTGAAGAAGGACGAGATGGCGGAATTTGCGCGCCGGCATCAGGCGGCACTATCCAAGTTTCGCATCGTCGCGACCGGTACGACCGGCGGCCGCGTTCTTGAAGCTGCTCCCAATCTCGATGTCACCCGTTTGAAAAGCGGTCCGCTTGGCGGGGACCAGCAGATCGGCGCGATGATCGCAACCGGCGAAGTGGGCATGCTGATCTTCTTCATCGATCCGCTGAGTGCCCTTCCCCATGACGTCGACGTCAAGGCGCTGACACGGCTTGCGACGGTCTACGATATTCCGATGGCGCTCAACCGCGCCACGGCCGAAAAGCTTGTTGATTTCCAGTAGGAGGAGAGAATTCGCCATGGCTGAAGTGCAACCGCACACATTCGCCTTCCCGATCCTGATCGGCGATATCGGCGGCACCAATGCCCGCTTCTCCATCCTCGTCGATGCAACGAGTGCCCCGGATCAGTTCCCGCATGTGCAGACGGCCGACTACGAGACGATCGACGATGCGATCGCCGATGTCGTCCTGAAGAACTCCGTGCACAAGCCACGCAGCGCGATCCTTGCGGTCGCCGGCCCGATCGATGGTGACGAGATCGACCTCACCAACTGCGACTGGATCGTGCGTCCGAAAAAGATGATCGGCGAACTTGGCTTCGATACGGTTCTCGTGCTCAACGATTTCGAGGCGCAGGCACTGGCTGTCGCTTCGCTCACTGCAGCCGACCGCCAGCCGATCGGTCCGATCGCCGAAGCGACCGAGGCATCGCGCGTTGTCTTGGGTCCCGGGACAGGTCTCGGCGTTGCAGGGCTTGTCCATGCCCGTAACACCTGGTTCCCGGTTCCCGGCGAAGGTGGGCATGTGGATATCGGTCCGCGTTCGAAGCGGGATTTCGAGATCTTCCCGCATCTGCGTCGCATCGACGGCCGGGTGTCGGCCGAAGAAATCATTTCCGGCCGCGGTCTTCTCAACATCTACAACGCCGTTTGTGCTGCCGATGGCATTGCCCCGAGCCTGGACGCTCCGCCCGAAGTGACCGAACAGGGACTTTCCGGCGAAAACCCGCAGGCGGCGGAAACGATTGAGCTTTTCGTTCGCTATCTCGGTCGCCTTGCCGGTGACCTCGCGCTCATCTTCATGGCACGCGGCGGCGTCTTCCTCGGTGGCGGCATCTCGCCGCGGATCCTTGATGCATTGAAGAAGCCCGAGTTTCGTGAAGAGTTCGAAGACAAGGCGCCGCACAACGAGCTGATGAAGACCATTCCGACCTTCGTCGTCACGCATCCGCAGGCGGCCCTTGCGGGTCTCGCCAGCTTTGCGCGCTCGCCTGCGACCTACGGAATTGCGCTGGAAGGCCGTCGCTGGCAGCGGTAGTTGCGCCGGGCCGACGTGCCCGAATGCAACAGCGCGATGGAATCACCCGCGATTGGCTGGCAAAAGCCTGCCCAAGCGTTTAATAGCGCCTTCGGAAATATACTCCGGCATGACGCCGAAACGGGAACGCCCTATTGAACGCCGCAAAAGACAAGAAGCGCCACGTGGATTCCGTCACCATCGTGAGCGTGCTCAAGCGGGTGATCGCCGAGAATGGCCGGGATCACGTGCGATCCTACGCGTTTGCAATATCCTGCCTGGTGATGGTCGCCCTTTCGACAGCCTTCACAGCGTGGATCATGGAAAAGGTCGTCAACGAGGCGTTCGCCAACAAGCGGGCGGATATCGTCTGGCTGATCTGCGGATCGATCCTCGCCGCCTTCGTGCTGCGCGGCTTTGCCACCTACGGCCAGGCCGTGACGCTGTCGAAGATCGGCAACAATATCGTCGCCCGCTATCAGCGCCGGATCTACTCGCACCTGATGTCGCTGTCGGTCGGCTTCTTTGCCGAAGCCCGATCCGCCCATCTTGCAGCCCAGATCAGCCAGAACATCAACGGCGTTCGTGACGTCCTCAACCTGACGGTCACCTCCACGGCGCGCGATCTCCTGACGCTGGTCGCGCTGATCGGGGTGATGGTGACGAAGGACTGGGTCCTGTCGCTCATCGTCTTTGCCGTCGCACCGCCGCTTCTTTATGCGCTGCGCTATGTTTCCAAGCGCCTTCGCGCCGCCACAAGAGAGGCTGTTGAACAGAACAGCCGCGTGCTTGGCGCCATGCAGGAAACCATCCAGGGCATCGCCGTGGTCAAGGCTTTCACCATGGAAGGCGAACTCGACAGCAAGGTGAGCCGCATCATCAAAGCGGCAGAAGGCCGCGCCAACCGTATCGCCCGTCTGTCGGAGCGCACGTCGCCGCTGACGGAAACCTTTGCCGGCTTTGCGATCTCAAGCGTGCTGGCCTATGCGGCGTTCCGCTCGATCTATGACAACGTACCTCCAGGCGCTTTCTTTGCCTTCGTCACCGCGCTGCTGATGGCCTATGACCCGGCAAGACGCCTCGCCAAGCTGCAGGTGCAGCTCGACCGTGCCGTCGTCAACGCGCAGATGATTTATGCCCTTCTCGACATGCAGCCGGCACAGCGGGAAATGGTTGGCGCCAAGGATCTCGTGGTCGACAAGGCGCGCGTTGAACTGAAGAACGTCGTGTTCTCCTATGGGACCGGCAGCCCCATCCTGCGCGGCGTCGATCTTGTGGCCGAAGGCGGCCAGACCACGGCGCTCGTCGGACCATCGGGCGCCGGCAAGTCGACCATCATCAGCCTCATTCCGCGTTTCTACGACCCGGCGGAAGGTGCCATCCTGATCGACGGTCAAAACATTGCCGAGGTCACCAAGTCGTCGCTGCGCCATCAGCTCGCCTATGTCTCGCAGCAGCCCTACCTGTTTGAAGGAACGATCCGCGACAACATCCGCTACGGCCGGCCGGAAGCGACGGATACCGAAGTCGAGGAGGCGGCAAGACTTGCCTATGCCCACGACTTTATCTTGGCGCAGCCGCTCGGTTACGAAACGCCTGTCGGCGAAAACGGCATGAGCCTCTCCGGCGGCCAGCGGCAGCGGCTTTCGATTGCCCGCGCCCTGGTGCGGAATGCGCCGATCCTGCTGCTCGACGAAGCGACGTCTGCACTCGACAACGAGTCCGAGGCCGCCGTTCAGAAGGCGCTCGATACCGCCATGCGCGGACGCACCGTCATCGTCATCGCGCATCGTCTTTCCACCGTCGTCAAGGCCGACAAGATCATCGTGATGCACGAAGGCCGGGTGATGGAAGAAGGCACGCACGAGGTTCTTGCGCAGCGCAAGGACGGGCTCTACGCTCGCCTGAACAACCTGCAACTGCCCGTCAAAGATTTTCCGTAAACTCTCTAGGAAACCCGTCGCCCATGGCCGCAAACGACATGAAGCTTGTAGTGGTTGGCGCGGCAGGCCGTATGGGCCAGGCCCTGATCCGGATCATCCACGAGACCGACGGCGTCACGCTGCATGCCGCAATCGAACGGGAAGGCTCAGCTTTCGTCGGCAAGGATGCCGGTGATCTTGCCGGAACCGGGCCGCTTGGTGTCATCGTCACCACCGATCCCCTGAAGGCCTTTCTCGACGCCGATGGCGTTCTGGATTTCACGGCACCCGCAGCAAGCGTGACGTTTGCCGCGCTCGCCGCACAGGCCCGCATCGTGCATGTGATCGGCACAACCGGCTGCGGACCGGAGCACGAGGAAAAATTCGAGGCTGCCGCCCGGCATGCACGGGTCGTGAAGTCCGGCAACATGAGCCTTGGCGTCAATCTGCTCGGCGTGCTGACGCGCGATGCGGCGAAAGCGCTTCCGGCTATCGGCTGGGATATCGAAATCGTCGAGATGCACCACAAGCACAAGGTGGATGCGCCATCCGGCACCGCGCTGCTGCTTGGCGAGGCAGCGGCTGCCGGGCGTGGCATCGATCTTGCCACGCAATCGGTTCGGGTGCGCGACGGCCATACCGGCCCCCGCCCTGCCGGCACGATCGGCTTTGCGACCCTGCGCGGCGGATCGGTGGTCGGCGATCATTCGGTCATCCTTGCCGGCGAAGGTGAGCTGGTGACGCTGTCGCACAGTGCCCGCGACCGCTCGATCTTCGCGCGCGGCGCGGTAACTGCTGCCGTCTGGGCGCGCGACGAAAAGCCGGGTTTCTATTCCATGCTCGACGTTCTCGGGCTTTCTTGACACTATCGGAGGAATTCAATTCATGAGCGGTACACTCGTCCTCGTTCGCCACGGCCAGAGCGACTGGAACCTGAAGAACCTTTTCACCGGCTGGAAGGATCCCGAGCTTACTCCGCTCGGCATTCAGGAAGCCGAGACCGGCGGCCAGGCGCTTGCCGATACCGGCATCAAGTTCGATATCGCCTTCACCTCCGACCTCAAGCGAGCCCAGGATACGCTGAAGATCGTGCTCGACAAGCTCGGCCAGACCGACCTTGAAACCATCCGCGACCAGGCCCTGAACGAGCGCGACTACGGCGATCTCTCCGGCCTCAACAAGGACGATGCGCGCGCCAAGTGGGGCGAGGAACAGGTGCATATCTGGCGCCGTTCCTACGACATCCCGCCGCCAGGCGGCGAGAGCCTGCGCGACACCGGTGCCCGGGTATGGCCCTATTACATGACCGAGATCCTGCCGCGCGTGCTTCGCGGCGAAAAGGTTCTCGTTGCCGCCCACGGCAATTCGCTGCGCTCGCTCGTGATGGTTCTTGATCGTCTGAGCAAGGAAGAGATCCTCAAGCTCAACCTCGCGACCGGTGTGCCGATGGTCTACGTGCTGAACGCGGATTCGACCGTCGCTTCCAAGAAGGTTCTGGGCGACATGTCGGCCGCCCACTAAGAAGCGCCAAGTCTTCAAGATCGCGCCGGCTCGCATGGACAATGCGGGCCGGCGTTTTCGTTTGTCAGTTCTCGATTGTGAACTGCACCATGTCGGCCGGAAAGCGGCTGATCGCATATTGCACGGGAACGCCATCGGGATCTGCGTTCAGTGCACGCGTTACCAGCATGATCGCCCCCGGCGACAATTCCAGATCCGCAAGGTCGCCGCTTTCGGCGTGGACCGCCGTAACCTCGGTCGAGACGCGGAGATAGTCGGTCAGGCCGATTGCCGCGAAGGCTGCGGTTATGGAGCCGCTCTCGCGATAGGCCTCTGCGATCCCTGAAAAGCGATCGGCCGGGAACCAGGCGGTTGCCCGTGATACCGGACGGCGATCCGCTTTGCGCAGGGTTTCAAGCCGGATCACGGCAGCGCCGACCGCAAGCTGCAGGCGCGACGCCAGGTCCGGTGTCGCCGGTTCCTCGGATGCCGCCAGCAGCAGACCTTCCTTTTCTTTCGCCTGATCGCCGATGCCCTCGCTGAACCGGGTTCGCCTGGAAATCGGGAAGTTCAGCCGCTCCTTGCGCTCGATCAGCGTTCCCCGTCCCTGAACGGCCCGCACAATGCCCTCCTGCGCCAGCGCTGCCAGCGCGCTTCTCACCGTATGGCGGTTCACGCCGAACTCCGCCGCCAGCGAGATCTCCGGCGGCACCTTGCCGGTCGCATCGTAATCGCCGTTTGCGATCGCCGTGCGGATACGGTCGGCTATCTGCCGCCACAACGCGACGCCGCTCTGCCTCTGAACAATCACCCGATCAGTACCCCTGTCACACGCTTGTTATACGCCGCCTATATTGGTACATGTAATTTGTATGGTTGTCTATATAAATAGACATTTAGGAGATGACCGATGGATCTTGCGGGAAATCACATGGCGCTGGCGGAACCGGAACAGCGGCGCCGCTGCATCGAACTTCTGGCGCAGACTTCGTGCGACGAACTGAAGGCCGCGTGGAACGGGCTATCCGAAAAGCCAACCGTCAAGCCGGTGCGTGGACCGGAAACCGGTCTGGTGATGGTTCGCGGCCGGATCGGTGGCGGCGGTTCGCCCTTCAATCTGGGTGAAGCAACAGTCACCCGCGCAACGATCCTTCTTGCCTCCGGCACGGCGGGCCATGCCCAGGCGCTCGGCACCGACAAGGAAAAGGCGTGGCTGTCTGCGATATTCGATGCCCTGTGGCAGGAAGCAGAGACGCGCAATTTCGTCGAAACGGCGCTTCTTTCACCCACGGAAAGCCGCATCGCCGCTGAGGACAGACAGAACGCCGAAGAGACCGCGGCAACCCGCGTCGACTTCTTCACAATGGTACGGGGAGACGATTGATGGCCGTTCATGCACAAGCACTCGCCGGTGGGTTCACCGATCCGGTCTTCCAGTCCCAGACCATTTTCAAAACGCTGATGGACGGAATGGCGCGGCCCGGAACGATCAGCAGCACCGAACTTCAGGCCGGGCAGCCGGAACCGCTCGGCAATGCTGCCGGCGCGATTGCGCTCACGCTCTGCGATCACGATACCCCGGTCTGGCTGAGCAACGGTCTTGCAAAGTCTGCGATGCCGGAATGGATCGGTTTCCATACGGGTGCACCGATAACCTGCGAGAAGGCGCAGAGCAGCTTTGCCTTTATCGAAGCCGGGACAGCGCCCTCTTCCTTCGGCCTGTTTGCCGCCGGTACCCAGGAATACCCTGACAGGTCCACGACGCTGATCCTCGAAGTCGCCGCTCTTGGCGAGGGTGAAAAACTGAGCCTGACCGGACCAGGGATCCTCGGCACCAGGACGGTCGCAGTCTCGGGACTGCCGGATATGTTTCAGAGGCTCTGGGACGACAACAGGGCGCTCTTTCCCCGCGGAGTCGACGTCATCCTCACCGCCGGAGCGCAGTTCCTGTGCCTGCCGCGCACCACCCGGATTGCCGGCTGAGCCGAAGGAGATCAAACCCATGTATGTTGCAGTCAAGGGTGGCGAGGCCGCCATTACCAACGCTCACGCATTGCTTGCCGACCGCCGTCGCGGCGACCGGGCGCTTCCCGCACTCACGATCGAGCAGATCGCCGAACAGCTTGGCCTTGCCGTCGATCGGGTGATGGCGGAAGCCTCGCTCTATGATCGGTCGCTGGCAGCGCTTGCCGTGCGCCAGTCGCGTGGCGATCTGATCGAGGCGATCTTTCTGCTTCGCGCCTACCGCACTACGCTGCCCCGCTTCGGCTCTTCCGTTCCGGTGGATACCGCGGCCATGAAGGTCGAGCGGCGCGTCTCGGCGACCTACAAGGATCTGCCGGGCGGCCAGCTGCTTGGTCCCACCTTCGATTACACCCATCGTCTTCTCGATCCCTCGCTGCTGACGGATGAGGTGATCGCCGATCCTGCACGCAAAGAGGCGTCCGGCGAGGAGATGATGCGCGTTTCCGACATTCTCGCACACGAAGGACTGATCGAGCCGGATGGCGACCTGCCCGATGACCACGCGGCAGGAGACCTGACCCGCGAGCCGCTGGAATTTCCGATGGGTCGTGACCTCAGGCTGCAGGCACTCGCCCGCGGCGACGAGGGCTTTCTGCTGGCGCTCGGCTACTCGACGCAGCGGGGCTACGGCCGAAACCACCCGTTCGTCGGCGAAATCCGGATCGGCGAGGTGGAGGTGGAGGTAGACATGCCGGAACTCGGCTTCCCGGTCTCGCTCGGGCGCATCCAGCTGACCGAGTGCCAGATGATCAATCAGTTCAAAGGCTCCTCCATCGCGCCGCCGCAGTTTACCCGCGGCTACGGGCTCGTGTTCGGGCAGAGCGAGCGCAAGGCGATGTCGATGTCGCTGGTGGATCGTGCGCTTCGTGCGGAAGAGCTTGGCGAAGACATTACGGCGCCGGCGCAGGACGAGGAGTTCGTCATTTCGCACTCCGACAATGTGCAGGCGACCGGCTTCGTCGAACACCTGAAACTGCCCCATTACGTCGACTTTCAGGCGGAGCTTGCCATGGTGCGCAAGATGCGCGCCGACATAGAGGCCACTCGCCACGGCGATACCGAGATGAAGGATGCCGCCGAATGAGTGCCGATCTCGCCACCTACAATTTCGCCTATCTGGACGAACAGACGAAACGGATGATCCGCCGGGCGATCCTGAAAGCGATCGCGATACCCGGCTATCAGGTACCGTTCGCGTCGCGCGAAATGCCGATGCCCTATGGCTGGGGTACCGGCGGCGTGCAGGTGACGGCCGCGATCATCGGCCCGGACGATGTGCTCAAGGTCATCGACCAGGGTGCCGATGACACGACCAATGCGGTCTCCATCCGCGCTTTCTTCCAAAAGGTCGCCAATGTCGCGGTAACCACCCACACGAAGGACGCGACGATCATCCAGACGCGCCATCGCATTCCCGAGCAGAAGCTGACCGAGGGCCAGGTGCTGGTCTATCAGGTGCCGATCCCGGAACCGCTGCGTTTCCTCGAGCCGCGCGAGACCGAGACCCGGAAAATGCACGCGCTCGAAGAATACGGGCTGATGCATGTGAAGCTTTACGAGGACATTGCCCATAACGGCCGGATCTCCAAGACCTATGCCTATCCGGTCAAGGTCGACGGTCGGTATGTGATGGACCCCTCGCCGACCCCGAAATTCGACAATCCGAAAATGCACATGTCCGATGCGCTGCAGCTGTTCGGCGCCGGACGTGAAAAGCGGATCTACGCGGTTCCGCCGCATACCGAAGTGGTCAGCCTGGATTTCGAGGACCACCCGTTCGAGATCCAGACATTCGAGCAGGATTGCGCACTCTGCGGCGCACACGGCGTTTATCTCGACGAAGTGGTGCTCGACGACCAGGGCGGACGGATGTTCGTCTGCTCGGACACGGACCATTGCGAAGACCGCCGCGAACACGGCCATGTCGGCGAGATGCTTGCCCCGAACCAGGAGGCTGCGGAATGAGCGACAATCCTCTTCTCAAAGTCAGCGGCGTTTCGAAATTCTATGGCAGCCGGATCGGTTGCCAGGATGTCAGTTTCGATCTGTGGCCGGGCGAAGTGCTCGCCATCGTCGGCGAATCCGGCTCCGGCAAGACGACGTTGCTCAACTGCCTGTCGACCCGGCTGATGCCGAGCGCCGGCAGCGTCGAATACCGGATGCGCGACGGAAACTTCCGCGATCTCTACCACATGAGCGAGGCCGAAAGGCGGTTCCTGATGCGCACCGACTGGGGTTTCGTTCACCAGAACCCGGCCGATGGTTTGCGCATGACGGTATCGGCGGGCGCCAATGTCGGCGAGCGGCTGATGGCGGTCGGTGACCGGCATTACGGCAAGATCCGCGAAACGGCGACCGACTGGCTGGGACGCGTGGAAATCTCCGCGGATCGCATCGACGACCAGCCGCGCGCCTTTTCCGGCGGCATGCGCCAGCGTCTGCAGATCGCCCGCAATCTCGTGACAGGTCCGCGCCTCGTGTTCATGGACGAACCGACCGGCGGCCTCGACGTCTCGGTACAGGCACGGCTGCTCGACCTTGTGCGCGGTCTGGTCAACGATCTCGGTCTCTCGGCCATTGTCGTCACTCATGATCTCGCGGTCGCCCGCCTTCTCTCGCACCGGATGATGGTGATGAAAGACGGTCATGTGATCGAACAGGGGCTCACCGACCGTGTCCTCGACGACCCTCGCGAGCCCTACACGCAGTTGCTCGTTTCCTCGATTCTCCAGGTATAGGACAGACCGATGGCCACTCCACTCGTCGTCTCGGAAGTCTCCAAAAGCTTCATCATGCATCTGCGCGACGGCATCAAGCTGCCGGTCGTCAACGACGTAAACTTCTCCGTGGCCGGCGGCGAATGCGTCGTGCTCGGCGGCCCCTCGGGGATCGGCAAGAGCTCCATCCTGAAAATGCTTTACGGCAACTACGCCGTCGATGCGGGCCAGATCCTGGTGAACCACCGCGAGAAGATCGTCGACATCGCGGCAGCCGACCCGCGCACGATCATCGAGGTGCGCCGGCACACGATGGGTTATGTCAGCCAGTTCCTGCGCACCGTGCCGCGTGTTGCAGCCGTCGACGTGGTCGCAGAGCCGCTCGTTGCCCGCGGTATCGACGCGGCGGAAGCCAAGGACAGGGCGGTGGAACTTCTCGCCAGGCTCAATCTTCCGCGCGAACTCTGGTCGCTTCCGCCCGCCACCTTTTCCGGCGGCGAGCAGCAGCGCGTCAACATTGCCCGCGGCTTCATCACCAGCCATCGCATTCTGCTTCTCGACGAGCCGACCGCATCGCTCGACGCGACCAACCGGCGTGTGGTGAACGAGATGATCGCGGCCAAGAAAGCTGAGGGCGTTGCCATGCTCGGCATCTTCCATGACGAGGAAGTGCGCGAGGCCGTTGCGGACCGTATTCTCGATGTCAGCGCGTTTTCACCACGAAAGGCAGTTGCCGCATGAGTGCCAAGGTCGGTATCAACCCCGTCATCCACGCGACGGCGAGCGTCAGCAATTCGACGATCGGTCGCTATACGGAAATTTCCGAGCGCTGCCGCATCGACGAAGCAGAGATCGGCGACTACTCGTACATCATGCAGGACGGCTCCATCTGGTGCGCGACGATCGGCAAATTCGTCAACATGGCCGCTTCCGTGCGCATCAATGCGACGAACCATCCGACATGGCGCGCCACGCTGCATCACTTCACCTATCGTGCCGCCAACTACTGGGACGACGCGGAAGACGAGACGGACTTCTTCGAGTGGCGACGCGACAACCGGGTGACGATCGGCCATGACGTCTGGATCGGCCACGGTGCCACCTTGCTGCCGGGCGTAACGGTCGGGAACGGGGCGGTGATCGGCGCCGGAGCCGTGGTGTCAAAGGATGTCGCCCCCTACACGATCGTCGGCGGCGTGCCGGCCAAGCTCATCCGGGAGCGTTTCACGAGGGAGGTCGGTGACGGCATGGACCGGCTCGCGTGGTGGGACTGGGATCACCAGACGCTGCGCACGGCACTCGACGATTTCCGTGCCCTCTCTGCCGAGGCCTTCCTTGCGAAATATGCGGCATAGCAGGGCGTTCAAGCCGGGCAAATATGTAACAAAACCTACATAAAACCGACATTCAGGGTTCATCAACGAAGTCTAATCCGATCCTCACAAGGCAATGGGACGGATTGAAAAACATGAAGTTTGAATTGAGGAATGTCACCCGACGTTTCGGCGATCATATCGCAGTCAACGCCGTCAGCGTGGAGATACCTCAAGGTCAGATGGTCGGCGTCATCGGTCGCTCCGGCGCCGGCAAATCGACCCTCCTGCGCATGATCAACCGCCTGCAGGAGCCGAGCTCCGGTTCCATCCGGTTTGGCGATCTCGAGGTTTCCGCTCTCAAGGGCGCCGACTTGCGCAACTGGCAGCGCGACTGCGCGATGATCTTCCAGCAGTTCAATCTGGTGCCGCGACTCGACGTCATGACCAACGTGATGCTCGGCCGCTTGAACCACCGATCCAGCATCATGAGCCTTCTCAACATCTTTACCGACGACGAGCGCATGGCGGCGATCGCAGCGCTCGAGCGTCTTGGTATCGAGCAGACTGCCATGCAGCGCGCCGGCACGCTTTCGGGCGGTCAGCAGCAGCGCGTGGCCATCGCCCGCGCCCTGATGCAGGCCCCGAAAATGCTTCTGGCCGATGAGCCGATCGCCTCTCTCGACCCGCTCAACGCCAAGATCGTGATGGACGCGCTTCGCGACATCAACGAGCGCGAGGGCATTACCGTCATCACCAACCTGCACACGCTCGATACGGCGCGCGCCTACTGCGAGCGGATCATCGGGATGGCCGGCGGCCGCGTCGTCTTCGACGGCACGCCGTCGCAGCTGAACGCGCAGGCCGTCAGCGAGATCTACGGATCGGACCGCGACGGTGCCGGAATCGACGAGACGATGACCTCGACCAGCATCAACAATCCCGTGGCCCCCGCGGCTGCCGCAAAGCAATCGGCCGGAATGGGCAGCCTGGCAAGCGCCAGGGCCTGAGCCGCATCCAGATCGTCTGCCCACGTTAAGGGCGCGTTGCTTCACGACCCAACTCCGGATGATCCGGAAACAGGAGATCACCATGTTCAGAAAAACTATGCTTGCTGCCGCGACGCTCAGCCTGCTCGCCGGTTCCGCCGCCCTTGCCCAGGACGTCAAGGTTCTGCGCATCGGTCTCGACGGCTCGGAAAACGAAGCCGACCAGATCCGCAACACCCAGTGCGTTGCCGATGGCCTGAAGGCTGCGACCGGCGTATCCGAAGTGAAGCTGTTCCCGTCGCCGAACTATAACGGCGTTATCCAGGGCCTGCTCGGCGGCACGATCGACATTGCTTCGATGGGTGCGGCTTCCTATGCAGCCATCGCGCTCAAGGACGACAAGGCTGTCGACCCGATCCTGACCTACACGGGTTCGGACGGCTCCAGCGGTTACTACTCGATCATGGTTGCCCGCAAGGACAGCGGCATCAAGACGCTGGCTGACCTGAAGGGCAAGAAGATCGGCTTCGCCGACCCGGATTCGACCTCGGGCTATCTCGTCCCGAACGTCGCGCTGCCGAAAGAAATCGGCATGCCGGTCAAGCAGTATTTCTCCGAAACCGGCTTCGGCGGCGGCCACGAGAACCTGGTTCTCGCAGTCCTCGACAAGAAGTTCGATGCCGGCACGACCTTCGGTTCGGGCGTTGGCAAGTGGGAAGAAGGTTATAGCGGCGGCAACCTGCACCAGATGGTCGCCAAGGGTAACCTCGACATGGACGATATCGTCCAGGTCTGGAAGTCGCCGCTGATCCCGAACGGTCCGCTGATGGTCTCCAACAAGGTTCCGGCCGACATGAAGGCCAAGGTCAAGGCCTTCTTCATGGAACTGCCGAAGAAGAACCTCGCCTGCTTCCAGTCCTTCACCCAGGGCAAGAACAAGGATTACATCGAAGTCAATCCGGCCTTCTACCAGACGATCGTCGACGCCCGTAAGTCCGTTATCGGCGGCTGATCACCCTTCAAAAGACCTGGGGGCGGCATCTGCAGAAGGTGCCGCCGTTCTGCAACGAGAGACACGGGCATGGCGACGATCAGCAAACAGACGACCGGACATCTCGGCGGCGCTCCCGCTAGCAGACTGGGACCGGCGGCATCCCTGATGATGCAGCACTACCGGCAGCAGCTGCGAACCCGCCGCGTCTATACCGCTATTACGATTGGCGTGTTTCTGCTCGTGCTGTTCGCCTCGCTGAAATTCGCCAATGACGCCAATGCGGGCAAGTTCTTCGAACGCCTGCCCTATATGTTCGATTTCATTCGCAGCTTCGTGCCTGACAGCCCGATGGAAATCATCCGGGCGATGTTCGACCTTCCCTCCCCCTATGCCGACGGCTCGCTGAAATACGATTATACGGCCGATCGCCACTATCTTACCGACACGTTCTACATCCCGAATTTCTTCTACCAGCTGATCATCACCATCAATATCGCGCTGGTTTCGACGATCATCGGTTCCGCCATCGCCTTTCTGCTGTGCTTCTTCGCCTCCACCAATCTTGTCGGTGCCGGGCCTGTGCGTTTCGTCGTTCGCCGCATCATGGAAATCCTGCGTGCCTTTCCGGAAATCGTCATTGCCGGACTTCTGACGGCGATCCTGTCGATCGGGCCGATTGCGGCGATCATCGCGATTACCGTCCACACGATCGGCGCGCTCGGAAAGCTGTTCTTCGAGGTGGTCGAGAATTCGGACATGAAGCCGGATGAGGGTCTTCGCGCCGCCGGTGCGTCCTGGGTCGAGCGGGTGCGTTTCGCGATCGTTCCTCAGGTGCTGCCGAATTTCGTCTCCTACACGCTGCTGCGCGCCGAGGTAAACGTGCGCGCCTCGACCATTATCGGTGCGGTCGGTGGCGGCGGTATCGGCGAGGTGTTCCGGCTCGCTATCGGTCGCGATCATGCGGCCAAGACCTATGCGATCATCATCCTGCTGCTGGTCAGCGTCATTGCGATCGACCAGTTTTCCTCCTGGCTTCGCCGCCGGCTGATTGGTCAGCAATCCTTCGAATTCGGCAGGGGAGCAGCCTGATGCCTTCGGTACCCGCCATCAATGCATCCGACAGAGAGCGCCTGCGCGAAACCTATCCGCAGGTGTTTCAACGGTCGTTCCTGCAGCGCTACGGACTGGTGATCGGCTCCGGACTGATCCTCGCCTATCTGGTTGCCTGCTTCTTCGCGTTCAACGTTGGCCCGGCCTTCAGGAACGGCCAGTGGGACCGAGCCTCGCTCTATCTCCAGGACTGGTATTCCTGGCGCGCCCAGCCGCGCCTCCGGTTCCAGGACGACGGCACCGTCAAGCCGCAGTGGTCGAGCCGCGGACAGTATGCCGAAGGTTCCGACATTTCCTGGCTAAAGCCAACCGAAGGCGGCGGTTACCGCGTGACCTATGGCAGTGATGCGGACCGTCTGGATGTGACGCCGGGCCGGGTCGATGTCTATCTGAACGGCACGGTCTATCCGGTCACGATCGACAGCAACGCAGCGACTGCGCCAGCCGACGCGCCCTCGGCCCTCCGCCAAGACGGAGCCAAGGTGCTGGTCGACTACGGCCTCGAGGGCCAGGCGGAAATCCGCCCGGCGCAGGTCTATGTGCAGCGTCGCTTCCTTGGTTGGGCAAACTTCCTGTTCGACACCAAGTCGGCATTCTGGGGCAAGAGCTGGGGCGAGCTTGCACACCTTGCAACGATCGGCGAGCGGCTGGATCCGGAACGCTCGAACATCGGCCACATGCGCGACGACTTCCTTGGCAATAATGTCTGGCAGCATGCGGACATTCTGTCGAAACTGCTTCAGACGCTGGTCATGGCCTTTGTCGGCACGCTGCTCGGGACGCTGTTCGCCTTCCCGCTCGCCTTCATCGCGGCGCGCAACATTACCCGCAACCGGGCCGCCAACTGGGGCATGAAGCGCTTGTTCGACTTCCTACGCTCGGTCGACATGCTGATCTGGGCGCTGTTCTTCACCCGCTCCTTCGGCCCCGGACCGATCCCCGGTATCGCGGCGATCTTCTTCACGGATGCGGGTGCGCTCGGCAAGGTCTATTCGGAAGCCGTCGAGAATGTCGACGACAAGCAGCGCGAGGGTGTTAAATCGGTCGGCGCGCCCTCCGTCATCGTCAACCGCTTCGGCGTCGTGCCGCAGGTGCTGCCGGTGTTCATCTCGCAGTCGCTGTATTTCTGGGAATCGAACACCCGTTCGGCGACTGTTATCGGCGCCGTCGGTGCGGGCGGCATCGGCCTCAAGCTGCTCGAAGCGATGGGCACCAATGCGGACTGGGACAAGGTTGCCTACATGGTTCTGCTCATCCTGATGGTGGTCTTCCTGTTCGACAATGTGTCCAACGCGATCCGCTCCCGTCTGATCGGTGGCCCGACACATTAAAAGGTTGCCGCATCATCATTCTGTCATGGAAATCTTTTAGCCGAAGGCTGTCTCGAGGCGCGACAGATGGTTAGTCTCGGACATCGCCCCTTTTCCTGATTCCGGAACCATGCCTTGCGATATGCTCTCTACTTTTCGCCCGCAGCGGATCATCCGCTGACGAAGACCGCCTCCCGTTGGCTCGGCCGCGATGCCTTCAACGATGAGCGCTTCGAGACAGCGGTCGTGGATGGCATTTCCGCTGAGGACGTGCACGCGCTGACGGCCGACCCACGCCGCTACGCCTTTCATGCGACGCTGAAGGCGCCGTTCGAGCTTGCCGAGGGACGCAGCGAGGCCGAACTGATCGAGGCTCTCGAGAGGTTTGCAGCGGCGACACCGGGTTTCGACATTCCGAACGCTGTCATCGGCCAGCTCGGCCGTTTCTTTGCTCTGGTGCCAGACCAGGTCTATCCGGAACTTCAGGCCTTTGCCGTCCGTGTGGTCAAAGATTTCGAGCCGTTCCGTGCGCCGCTTTCGGAGGCCGATATTGCCCGGCGCAAGCCGGAGAGCCTGTCGCCCGAACACCGCGACAACCTGATGGCCTGGGGCTACCCATACGTCATGGACGAGTTCCGCTTTCATATGACGCTGACCGGACAGGTTCCGCCCGAACAGGCGCCTGCCATGCGCAAGGCGCTTGAAACCAGATTTGCAGATTTCACTAACGCACCGCTCTCCATCAACGGAGTTGCGCTCTTCATAGAGCCCGAGCGGGGCGAAGATTTTACAGTTCACCGCTGGCTGCCCCTGGCGCCGGCCTCCGATATCAGAAAGACGACCCCATGACCGTCGAGACCGTATTCACAAATGCCCGCATCGTGCTGGAGGACAGCATCGTGACCGGCTCCATCCAGATCCGGGACGGCAAGATTGCAGACATCTCCAGTGGCACGGCACAGGCTGGCGAGGACTTCGAGGGCGATTACCTGATCCCCGGGCTTGTCGAACTCCATACCGACCATCTGGAGCAGCACTATTCGCCGCGTCCGGGCGTGCGCTGGAATGCGACGGCGGCGATCCAGGCGCATGACGCGCAGATCGCCTCTTCCGGCATCACCACCGTGTTCGATTGCCTCCGTATGGGATCCGACGAGGATGGCGGCTTCGAGCAGGGCGAGATGCGCGCCATGGCCGACGCCATCCAGGCGGCAGAGCGCCAGGGCCGCCTGCGGTCCGAACATCTGATCCACCTTCGCTGCGAAGTTTCGGCAGACAATGTGCTTGATCACTTCGCCGATTTTGCCAACGATCCTTATGTCAGGCTCGTTTCGCTGATGGACCATGCTCCGGGCCAGCGCCAGTTCCAGACGATGGACCAGTACATCTTCTACTACCAGAAGAAGCGCGGGCTTTCCGACGAAGCCTTCAAGATCTTCATCGACAAGCGCGTCGAGGAGTCCGAGCGCAATTCGACGCCGCATCGCATCGCTATCGCGAAGGTCTGCGCCGATAACGGCATTACGGTTGCCAGCCATGACGATGCGACGCTTGCGCATGTGGACGAGGCGATCGGCAACGGTGTGAAGCTCGCCGAATTCCCGACCAGTCTCGATGCCGCCAAGGCCTCGCATCAGGCCGGTATGAGCGTTTTGATGGGCGCCCCCAATATCGTGCGCGGCAAGTCGCATTCCGGCAATATTGCCGCCCGCGATCTGGCTGAGAAAGACGTGCTGGACGTGCTTTCGTCCGACTACGTGCCACTCAGCCTGCTCTACGCGCCGTTCATCCTGGCGGATGAAGTCGACAGCATCTCGCTGCCGAAGGCGATAGCCATGGTGAGTGCGACGCCTGCCCGCACCGTCGGCCTCGACGATCGCGGCCGGATCGCCACCGGCCTGCGCGCCGATCTGGTCCGGGTTCATCGTCCGGAGGGCGTGCCGGTGGCGCGTGCCGTGTGGCGCGAAGGTCGGCGGGTCGCTTGATGGACGGCCGCCCGGCGAATAGCGACACTGGCAAAAGCGGCGTGATCGTCGTCGTGGTCGGCCCGAGCGGTGCGGGCAAGGACACGCTGATGGCGGAGGCTGCGCGGCATTTTGCGGATCGTGACGACGTGGTGTTTGCCCGCCGCACAATCACCCGGGACCCGGCTTCCGGCGGCGAGGACCACGACGGCGTCTCGGAGGACGAGTTCGCTGCGTTGGAAAAAGCCGGACGCTTTGCCGTCTCCTGGAATGCGCATGGGCTATCCTATGGCATTCCCAGGGATACGCTCGATGCCGTCGAAGATGGCCGTCTGGTCATCGCCAATGGCTCCCGTTCGGCGCTTGCGCACTTCCACTCAGCGTATCCGGCCATGCTGGTCATCAACGTCATTGCCTCGCGCGACGTGCTCGCCGCGCGGCTCGAAGCGCGGGGACGGGAATGCCGCGAGGACATCCTGCGGCGTCTCGAGCGCGGCTCCCTCGCTGTCGATGGCGACTATTCGGTCGTAACGATCGACAACAGCGGGTCCCTGAGCGAAGCCGCCCAGACACTGATCGACACGCTGGAACGACGTCTTTTCCGGCGCGTGTGATTTTGCGACTATCTTCACGACGGGCACTTTACAGTCCCGATTTTGCCTCTATGTGGACTTTCTAACATAAGGGGCGCAGCATGGACCAAACGCGAAGGCTTGATGACTTAGACGACGGGGAGGCTGCGGGAACGGCAAGGCTCAATTTGGAAGCCCGGATGACCGTGCTCGAGATCGTGTCCATCACCTCGCTCGCCATGGCGCTGGATACCTCCGAAAACGCGAATGTTGATCATGCCAAGGGCATTGCCAGCCTGATCCTCGACACCGTCCACCACCGCTGTCGTGAACTGGGCATGACGGATGAAGGCAGCCAGTCGGCGCACCGATACGCCGACGAGCTGCTATCGACAGCTCTTCTGTCTCTTTACCCCAACGGCTGATCAAACCAGATCAGTGCGCCTCGTCCCAGTTCGCGGCGGCGCGCGCGTCCACTTTCAGCGGCACCCGCATCGAAACAGCCGGCATTGTCGCCTCTTCCATAGTCGATACGATCAGCGGGATCGCTTCTTCGATCGCCGCATCCTCGACTTCGAAGATCAGTTCGTCATGCACCTGCAGCAGCATGCGGACCTTTTCGTCGAGACCGGCCTTCTTCAGGGCAGGCTCCATTCCAATCATCGCACGGCGGATGACATCAGCGGCCGACCCCTGGATCGGGGCGTTGATGGCAGCGCGTTCATTGAAGGCGCGCATCGACGGGTTGGACGACTTGATATCGGGATAATGGGAGCGACGGCCGAAGATCGTTTCCACATAGCCATGCTCACGGGCAAAGGCCTTCGTCTGCTCCATGTAGTCCTTGATACCGGGAAAGCGCTCGAAATACCGCTTGATGTAATCGCCTGCTTCCGAGCGATCGATAGACAGCTGGTTGGCAAGACCAAAAGCGGAAATTCCGTAGATGATGCCGAAGTTGATCGCCTTTGCGCGGCGACGGACCTCACTCGACATGCCCTCGACGGGAACGCCGAACATTTCCGATGCGGTCATCGAGTGAATGTCGATGCCATCCGCGAAGGCCTGACGCAGCTGCGGAATGTCGGCGACGTGGGCGAGGACGCGCAGCTCGATCTGGCTGTAATCCGCGGAGAGAAGCTTGTGGCCGGGGGTCGCGATGAATGCGGTGCGGATCTTGCGGCCTTCGGCATTGCGGACCGGGATGTTCTGAAGATTGGGTTCCGACGAGGAAAGACGCCCGGTCGTGGTCGATGCCAGCGAATAGGACGTGTGGACGCGCTTGGTCTGCGGATGGACGTAGCCTGGAAGCGCATCCGTGTAGGTGGATTTCAGCTTTGTCAGCTGGCGCCAGTCGACGATCTTGCGGGGCAGATCATGACCGGTTGCCGCCAGATCCTCCAGCACGCTTGCCGAGGTTGACCACTGGCCGGTCTTGGTCTTGGCGCCGCCGGGCAGGCCCATCTTGCCGAACAGGATATCGCCGAGCTGCTTGGGAGAGCCGATGGTGAATTTCTCGCCGGCGAGCGCATAGATCTCGTCTTCGAAGGCCGCCGCCTTCTGCGCAAGCTCGCCGGAAAGGCGCGACAGGATTTGCCGATCGATCGTGATGCCGCGTTCTTCCATATCGGCGAGAACAGAGACCAGCGGTCGTTCGAGCCGTTCGTAGACGCGCGTCAGGCCCGCTGCGGCGAGCTGCGGCTTCAACACCATCCAGAGACGCAGCGTGACATCCGCGTCCTCGGCCGCATAGGCAGTCGCCTTCTCGATATCGACGTAATCGAACGTCACCCCGCTCTTGCCGGAGCCGGCAACATCCTTGAACGCGATCGGCTTATGATTGAGCCAGCGTTCGGACAATGCGTCCATGCCGTGGTTGGCCTTTCCGGCCTCCAGCACGTAGGACATCAGCATCGTATCGTCATGGGCCTGGACGGTTATGCCGTGCCGCTTCATGACGAGGTAATCGAACTTGAGGTTCTGCGCGACCTTGAGGACGGTCGGATCTTCCAGCAGCGGCTTGAGGCGATCCAGCGCTTCGCGGCTGGCCATCTGGTTTTCGGCCAGACCACCGCCTAGGAGATCGCCGACACCAGTCTTGTGGGTGAGCGGAACATAGGCGGCGCGGACTTCGAGCCCGGACGGGCTGTCGGTATTGTCGGCGATCGCCAGCGAGAAGCCGACCAGTTCGGCCTGCATCGGGTCGAGCGAGTTGGTCTCCGTGTCGAAGGCGACGAAACCGGTCTCGCGCGCCGCGCGGATCCAGTCATCAAGCACTTCCACATCGCGGATCGTCACGTAGTTTTCCATATCGAGCTTCGCCTGCCCGAATGCGGCGATACGAGCTTCGGCAAAGGAGGCTGGCGTCGCTTCGCCGGTTACCTTTGCGACCGTCGAAACCGCTCGCTCGGCGGGCGCCGGAGCTGTGGCCTCTCCCGTATCGGCCTTCGCCGCCTCGCCCGCATCGAGGTCTGGACCGCGGGCGGCATCGCCCCATTCGACCTCGACATCCGCCGCTTCTATTTCATCGGCGTTGCAGTCGCAGGCTGTGGCAACCCTTCGCGTCAACGTTCCAAAGTTCATGGCCTTGAGGAAGCCGATCAGCTTTGGTCCGTTCTGAGGTTCGAGAACCAGCGCATCGAGTTCGAGCTCCAGGGGAACATCGGTGCGTAGCTCCACCAGTCGCCTCGACAGGCGCGCCTGCTCGGCAAAGGCGATGATGCTTTCGCGGCGCTTGACCTGCTTGATCTCTCCGGCGCGGGAAAGAAGCGTTTCGAGATCGCCGAACTCTTCCAAAAGCTGCGCTGCCGTCTTCGGCCCGATGCCCGGAATACCCGGCACGTTGTCGACCGAATCGCCGACCAGAGCCTGGAGATCGATCATCTTTTCAGGCGCTACGCCCCACTTTTCGACGACGTCGGGCACGCTGATCTGCTTGTCCTTCATGCTGTCGTACATGTGGACCATCGGCGTCACCAGCTGCATCAGGTCCTTGTCGGAGGACACGATGGTGACGTCGGCGCCCGTCGCTTCGGCCTGGCGGGCATAGGTGGCAATGATGTCATCCGCCTCGAACCCCTCCGTCTCGATGCAGGGGAGGTTGAAGGCGCGGGTCGCCTGGCGGATCAGACCGAACTGCGGAACGAGCTCTTCCGGCGGCGCGGACCGGTTGGCCTTGTACGCATCGTAGATCTCCTTGCGGAAGGTCTTCGAGGAATAGTCGAAAATGACGGCGAAATGCGTCGGCGTGACGCCGACAGACGTATCGCGCGCATCGGTCAGAAGCTTCCACAACATGTTGCAGAACCCCGACACGGCGCCCACCGGCAGCCCGTCTGATTTGCGGGTGAGCGGGGGCAATGCATGAAACGCCCGGAAGATGAAACCGGAGCCGTCGATGAGGAAGAGATGATCGCCTTTTTTCATGGGGATGGAATACCCCGAGGCATCTTCGGCGTCCACGAAAAGTTCGCCGACAGCGCCACCGAACGCTCACCGCAACGTTACCGATTTGTAATAGACCAATCCCTTGAAAAGCCGCATTCCGCCGCACATTTCAAGCTTACCGGCGATTGATCACGCCGCAGTCTGGCACCCGGCTTGCCCCCTGCCGCGTCAGACCGGACAAAGGCTCACCCCCCTCTCCGGGCCTTTGTTCTTCTATCATGCCGCCACGACCGCTCCCCTCCCGGTCGTGGCGGTTTTTGTTTGCGGCTCACAGCATCTAGCGAAGCGTTGCAGGGTTGGCGAAAGCACGGCGTGCGATATATCCTTCCGGGCAAGGTCTGTTTGGACTTTCAACCGGGAAGCAAGATACCGAAGCCATGGCATTCGATCGCTCTCATTCCGCAACCTATCTCGCCAACCAGCTTGCGAAGGGTTTTGCGCGATCCCTGCAACAGCGCTCAAGCAGCCTCGGCTTTTCCCCGGGCCAGTTTCCCGTTCTCCTGGAACTCTGGCAGCAGGATGGCCTTACCCAGAAGCAACTCCTGGACAAGCTCGAGGTGGAGCAGGCGACGGTCGCCAATACGCTCGCGCGGATGCAGCGCGACGGTCTCATCGAGCGTATCCCCCATCCTGACGACAAGCGGGCAAAGATCATTACCCTGACGGCGCTTGGCCGCAGCCTGGAGGCCCGTGCGGTGGAGGCGGCAGCGGAAGCCGACGCGGCCCTGTTTTCCGGGTTCAAGCGGTTCGAGCGTGATCTGATGATCGAATACATGCGGATGATTTTGGAGAACGCCCGCAAGCTCTAGGGGGCGCCAGAGACTTGTCAGTGCAAGGTTGCAGTCGACGTTACTGCCCGCTAGTTGTCCTGCACCAATCAGCCTTTTCCATTGTACGGTGACATAAAGGCTTGCTAGTTTCCGGAACGAGCGTCGCAAGCCACGTCTACAGCGGCGCCGAGCATCCACACACAGGATATTGTTATGACCGAACTTTCCCCCGTTCTTGACCGTGCCGACCAGAACCTCAGCGCCAGCATCGATCGGATGTTCGATCTCGTGCGCATCAAGTCGATCTCGACTGATCCGGCCTTCAAGGACGATTGCCGCAAGGCGGCTGAGTGGCTTGTCGAGGAATTGACGACGCTGGGCTTCGAAGCATCCTTGCGGGACACCCCCGGTCATCCGATGGTGGTCGGTCATCACGCGGGAGCAACGCCGGATGCGCCGCACGTTCTGTTCTACGGTCACTACGACGTGCAGCCGGTTGATCCGATCGAGCTCTGGGAAGATGATCCCTTCGATCCGAAGCTGAAGGAGCTCCCGGGTGGCCGCAAGATCATGACCGGACGCGGGACATCCGACGACAAGGGCCAGTTGCTGACCTTCGTCGAAGCCTGCCGCGCCTACAAGGACGTGCATGGCGCGCTGCCGATCCGCATCACCATCCTGTTTGAGGGCGAGGAAGAATCCGGTTCGCCGTCGCTGAAGCCTTTCCTCGAAGCCAATGCCGAAGAGCTCAAGGCCGACTTCGCCCTGGTCTGCGATACGGGCATGTGGGACACCGACACACCGGCAATCGCTGCCGCCCTTCGCGGACTGGTCGGCGAAGAGATCACTGTCACCGCTGCCGATCGCGACCTGCATTCCGGCCTTTACGGCGGTGCTGCCGCAAACCCGATCCACATTCTCACCGGTATCATCGCCGGCCTTCGCGACGACACAGGCCGCATCACCCTTGAGGGTTTCTACGACGGCGTCGAGGAAACGCCTGAAAACATCAAGGCAAGCTGGGAAACGCTTGGTCGCTCGGCCGAAAAGTTCCTCGGCGAAATCGGGCTCTCAGAGCCGGCCGGCGAAAAGGGCCGTTCGGTTCTGGAAATGACCTGGGCCCGACCGACCTGCGAGGTCAACGGGATCTGGGGCGGTTACACTGGCGACGGCTTCAAGACCGTCATTGCGGCCAAGGCTTCGGCAAAGATCTCGTTCCGCCTCGTCGGCACGCAGGACCCCGACAAGATCCGCGACGCGTTCCGCGCCTATGTGACATCCAAGATCCCGGCGGACTGCAACGTCGAGTTCCACCCGCATGGTGGCTCGCCTGCGATCCAGCTTTCCTACGACTCACCGGCCTTGACCAAGGCCAAGAGTGCACTTTCGGACGAATGGGCAAATCCAGCCGTCATCATCGGCATGGGCGGCTCCATTCCGATCGTTGGCGATTTCCAGAAGATGCTCGGAATGGATAGTCTGCTGGTCGGCTTCGGACTCAATGACGACCGGATCCACTCGCCGAACGAGAAGTATGACCTGAAGTCCTACCACAAGGGGATCAGGTCCTGGGTCCGGATCATCACGGCCCTCGCAAAGTGAGGGCATCGGCGGGGCGCAGCAGACAGCGCCTTTGCCGATACACGTCCAGCTCATACGAAACGAAAAAGGTCGGGCTAGCCCGACCTTTCTGATCCCAATCACAAGTGCCAGTACATCCGTGGTCACTCTTATGGGCATGCAATGCGAAACAGCCGCCGTCGACGACATTGGCTCTAATGTTCATCGTCTCGCGAATTGGTTAATATTTGGTTAACGGCGCTCTGTGCCTTGCTCGAAACGCATCGTCGGAACGCAAAAAGGCCGGTCGATGACCGGCCTTCATGAATAAGTGAAACGGGTATCTTAGACGGCGCGGAGGCTGTCAGCCGATTCCTTGCCGGAACGGCGGTCGGTCGTCAGTTCGAAGCCGATCTTCTGACCGTCCTGCAGCTGGCCGAGGCCTGCGCGCTCGACCGCGGTGACGTGAACGAAAACGTCCTTGCCACCGTCGTCAGGGGTGATGAAGCCGTAGCCCTTGGTTGCGTTGAACCATTTTACAGTACCAGTCGCCATAACGATGCCTTTCTCTTGCAAATGACCGACTGCCCCATTCGGAATTTCCCGGGGCGTTTGTGTTTCGTATTTGAAGAAAGATCGTCGCAGGCGGGGCAGTTTAGCCACGTGCTGGCTTGTCAAACAAATATCGATGCAGAGGATTTAAGGTCTGGCCGTTTTGGCGTCAAGCCTGCAGGACCGGGCGCAAATCGATCGATCCAGACGCGATCGTGGTGCCCTGCATCCGCTACATCGACGCAAGTTCTTGGAGTTGCGGGCCTTTTCGAGAGCTTCAGGCGCTTAAGATATCTCATCGCTCCAGCCCCTCAGAAAACAGAAAAGCCCGACGCGGGAGGAGGTGCGTCGGGCTTCTGAAACTGGCCAACAACTGGGAGGAGGAGTGTTGCCGGCCCCATCGGGGACGCTGGGAGGAGGAGTGCGTCCGTCGATGATTTAAACATACAGCGGAAACGCACAAAAAACAGACGTAATTTCGCACCGCAGCATTGCAAGAATTGCATGCCTCGCGAGACTTGCCCGCTGGATGCGCTTCGGTCATGCTGCACCCATGAGCCTTGAATCCGTACGCAGCTTTTTCGCGACCCACGCGCCTGACATCGAGATCATCGAGACCGAACAGAGTTCGGCGACCGTTCCGCTTGCAGCACTCGCGCATGGCGTCGATCCTGACCAGATCGCGAAGACAATCTGCCTGCGAGCGGGCGACGTCATGCTGTTGGTCGTAATGTCGGGAAACAGTCGCATCGACAATAAGAAGTTCAGGTCGGTCTTCAGCGCCAAACCGCGGATGCTGTCCGGCGATGAGGTCATGGCAGCAACTGGCCATCCGATCGGAGGGGTGTGCCCGTTTGGTCTTGCGACTGAGCTCCAGGTCTATTGCGACCTTTCGCTAAGGGATTACCCTGAGGTCGTGCCCGCAGCTGGAGCAACGAATGCTGCGATCAGGATAGACCCGGACCGACTTGCAGAACTCACCAAGGCCTTCTGGATCGACTGCGCCAGCCGAACGGATAGTTCGGCCGGCTAGACGGATAAGGTATTCTTAGAAGCGGTCGTTGATGTAACGCTGATACCAGGCCTGCTTGCTGTCGACGGACGCGTTGGCGACGAGATAGCCGATCGCAAAGCCGATACCGCCAATCAGGGTGATCAGGGTCGTGGTTGCTGCAGGATGCTCGCGGACAGTGGCGGCCACGGAATTTGCTTCTTCCGAAACGTAGCTTGCGGCATCGGACGCGCGGCTTGCAACGCGGTCATAAGCAACGCTGCCTTTTTCTGCCAACAGATCACGCAAATTGGCGATCTCGGACTTGAGGCTGGCGATCTCGGAATTAAATGCCGAATTTTCGCTCGGCACATGATCGAAGGATGGCGACTGGGATTCGGTTGGCTTCAGGCTCTTTACGGATTCTGCCATTTTGGCCTCCTGTCTGTTGTTGATCGAGAGCACGGTCAACTTTCGAAGACAGGATATGTTCCTTGAATGGCCCGAATGTCTGTTCGACCCCGGAATCTACCGCGCCTTGGCGAGAGTTTCCGCCAATGCAGCCAGTTTCTCTTTTTCGTCGGCGCCCTTTTGAAGCGAGTTGACGAGAATGAGCGCCAGTGCTTCTGCATCTGGACTGCTTTTATCGATGTGGTGCTCGGAGCAGGTCTCGTCGAAGACTTGCTGCAATAGGTTGAGCTGGCCGGAACTGACCGGCTTGCGGATAAGCTGACTTGGCATTTGCCCCTCACGTGCGGATGGCGAGGCTCCTCCCCGTACCCCTGGGAGCCGCGATCAGGCTAAAAGACTTATCCGCTTGCAGCCTCCAAACTTCAGCGAAGGAAACGAGTGGATGCAGCCGGCAGTGTGAGATCTGACTAATTGAATAGCAATAACAAGATCGCACGGGTGCAATTTAGGGGGTTATTAACAATAGCCACACCCTTATCGCGAGCCACGCCGCCCGGCGCGCTTGTCACCGGAAGGCGTAGATCATCAATTTCTTCGGACCACGAATCAGGCAGCGCCTGCCGGGTCTCCCGTCGGCATCAGAGCCGGCTCCAATGTGGGATCCTGCGGGTTTTTCGTATCCCCCGGATCCTGCGTCGGGGTCAGCGGCGGCTTTTCCTGCGTGCGGTCGGGCACTCCGCCAGTCCCCACGGGACCACGGGGAGTCTCGACGCCGGGAGTTGGCAATGGGTCACGATTCGGCATGAATGCCTCCTTTGTCTCCGGGTAGGTCTAGAGGAAACGGCTATAACCAATGATTGTTCCGGTCCGCTCATCGGGCAGGGCTAGCGCTGGACGCGGATCGCGGGTCAAAGCCAGCGTCGCCTGCCGTGGGGCCGTGACGAAACGCCTAGCAGATAACCGAGTAGAAATGCCGCCACGCCGATGGATGCGGCAACGGATGCAGTAGCGGCCGGGTGATCCACAGCATGCGCTGCGACCATTCCCGCTTCGTCTTTCACCTTCGCGGCTGTGGATTTTGCTTTTTCAACGACGCCCGTTTCAGGGTCGATATCACCGGTGAAGCCGACATTGAGTGGTTTTCTCGCCATGGTCATCTCCTTTTGAAGACAATCCACGGGCCGGAATGAAGTTCCGTCCGCAGGACGCGACTGGACATGCAGCGCCGCCGTAGCGGGTTTGCGGGCAATCAGGCCGCCGAGCCTCTACATGAGCTGCAATTTCGACAGCGCCTCTCGCGTCAGAAACACATCGGTCTTTCCAGCCTCATAGGCCGGATGACTGAATTCAAACATGCCGCTGGAAAAGACGCCGTTATGTGGCATCTCGAGCGCCTGCTTGACGCTGACGAGACCGACCGGAACACGCCGGTCGCCATTGATGACCACAGCCTCAACGATCCTGTTCATGCACTCCCCTCCTCCAAGGTGGAACTCAAACCGATCCGACAGGCAAATTACCGTATATAGAAAGCAACTGTTTTACGTAGAAATCCAGCCTTTTTTAGGCGGCACTCATATTAAATAGCGTCCGATCGGATTTTACATCTCCTTAAATCGCCGCATTTACACTGCAGCGAGATAACTCGGGCGACAATTTGTGAGAACAGCGCATTCAGGATGCGCGTAACGGGGATATGCCGGCTCATCATGGCAGCCAGAAAATCGGACAAACGCGTCGAACCGTCTTTTGGCGGATCGCAGGACAAAGATGACTTCCGTCTCGACGCGGACGACCGCATCATTGGCAATGGACGCTCCACCCGGCGTGCGCAGAAGGCCGATGACGAGTACGACGATCTCCCGCCCCGCAAGACACGCAAGCAGTCCGACCCGTCCAACGACCGCGACAGGTCTTCGCGCAAGGCATCGTCAAATCGCGGTGGCGACAATGGTGGCTTCTTCGCGCCCCTGAAACGACTGGTTTACTGGTGCGTCGTCCTGTCGATCTGGGCAGCGATCGGCATCGGTGGACTTGTTCTCTACTACGGCGCGCAGATGCCGTCTGCCAGCAGCTGGACCATTCCAGACCGTCCGCCAAACATGAAGATCACCGCGACCGATGGGTCGGTCATCGCCAACCGCGGCACGACTGGTGGCGAGGCGCTGGCGCTGGAAGACATGTCGCCCTACCTGCCCCAGGCCGTCATGTCGATCGAGGATCGGCGCTTCTATTCCCATTTCGGCGTCGATCCGCTGGGTCTGGCGCGCGCCTTCGTCAACAACCTGACAGGCCAGCCGATCCAGGGCGGTTCGACGATCACCCAGCAGCTTGCCAAGAACCTGTTCCTGTCCCCGGATCGCACGTTCGAGCGAAAGATCCAGGAAGTGCTCTTGTCCTTCTGGCTGGAGACGAAATTCACCAAGGACCAGATCCTGGCGATGTACCTCAACCGGGTGTACTTCGGCGCGAACGCCTATGGTGTCGAGGCCGCTTCGCGTCGCTACTTCAACAAGTCGGCACGGGACGTCAACCTCGGCGAGGCGGCAACGCTTGCGGGTCTCTTGAAGGCGCCCTCGCGGCTTTCGCCTGCCAGAGATCCGAAAGCGGCCGAAGAGAGGGCACAGGTCGTTCTCGGGACGATGCGGGAAGAAGGCTACATCACTGACAGCGACCTCAAGACCGCGATGGCGCAGCCGCCTTCCAACGCCAAGAGCTCCTGGAACGGCGCCCAGCACTACGCCGCAGATATGGTGGTCGATGAGGTCAAGCGTCTGATCGGGGAGCCGAAGGTCGATGTCGTCGTCGAGACCACCGTCGATCTGCGTCTCGAGGAAGCCGCCGAAAAGGCTTTGAAAGATGTGCTGACCAAGGAAGGCGGCAAGCTGAACGCCTCGCAGGCGGCGCTTGTTTCCGTCGATGCGACTGGCGCAATCCGCGCAATGGTGGGCGGCCGCGATTATGCGCAGAGCCAGTTCAACCGGGCCGTCAAGGCCAAGCGCCAGCCGGGGTCGGCGTTCAAGCCGTTCGTCTATGCCTCGGCTCTCGAAGCGGGCTACAATCCGGACACGATCGTCAACGACGCGCCTGTCCGCATCGGCAACTGGACGCCGGAGAATTATGAGAAGGAATACAAGGGGCCGGTTCCGCTTTCCTATGCGATGGCCCATTCGCTCAACACCGTCGCCGCCCAACTGGTGATGGCGGTGGGGCCTGAAAAGGTCGTGTCGATGGCGCATCGGCTCGGCGTCGATTCCGACATCCAGCCGAACGCCTCAATCGCGCTCGGGACATCGGAAGTCTCGCTGACGGAACTCACCTCATCCTATGCGGCCTTCATGAACGGCGGCTACAAGGCGACGCCCTATATCGTGAAGCGGATTGCCGATACGGACGGCAAGGTTCTCTATGAGGCCGATTACACCAACCCGCCGCGGGTTCTCAGCGCGCCAGTTGCGGCTGCCATGAACAGCATGATGTCGGGCGTCGTCCGTGACGGCACCGGCCGGGCCGCGCGCCTCGACGGCTGGCAGGTTGCCGGCAAGTCCGGGACGACCCAGTCGTTCCGCGATGCGCTGTTCGTCGGTTATACCAGCATCATGACGACAGGGATCTGGTTCGGCAACGACGACGGCGCCTTCATGAAAAAGGTGACGGGTGGCGGCCTGCCGGCAAAAGCCTGGAAGGAATACATGACGGTGGCAATGAAGGGCTATACCCCGACGCCACTGTTCGGATTCAACAGCGGCCTTCAGCTGCCACCGCCCGTTGAGGAAGAACAATCGCCATCGACATCGATCGGCGACATCATTTCCGGCATCATCCCGGGGGCGAGCGATCAGCGTGAAGCGCCTGCGCCCGACAATTTTCCGCCAGCTCCGCGTGCGCCGGTCCAACAGGCGGCACCTCGTGGAGAAGCCTCTCTCGAACAGCCGGCACGCAGGCCTCCGCCCGCGACGCGCCAGCAAGTCCAGCCTGCCACCCCGGGCCAGCCCGATTGCGCCTATGGTGACAACGCGGTCTGCAACACCGGGACGGTTTATGACAACAGACCGCCGCCGCGACAGTATCGCGAAGGCGGTTCTGCCAACCGGGCGCAACCCGGAGAATACAGGGATTACCGCGAATATCGTGCCCCTTACGATAGCCAGGCACCGGTGCCGCCCGGCGATGTCGGCGGCCGCCCGATGCCGCCTTCGGACGTCGGACAAGTCTACCAGCCGCAGGAAACGCGTCGCACGACGCTGTACGATATCCTCATGGGCCAGTAGCCCGTTAGAAAGACAGAAGGAAAATTGCATTTTTTTGCGTGAATGCAGGCGAATTCCCGCCTTGCAGTCCGAAAAACCCGTCCTTATATACCCCGCATGACAGCAGCCGGTGCTGCGAAAATTCCCAGTCGAGGAACTGTCAAAGGAATGCCTTTCACGGGGTTCCGACAGTTCGCTTAAAGGAGAGAGAAGATATGGCAAAAGTAATTGGCATCGACCTTGGCACTACCAACTCCTGCGTCGCCATCATGGACGGCAAGGATTCCAAAGTCATCGAGAATGCGGAAGGCGCGCGCACGACGCCGTCCATGGTCGCATTTTCTGACGACGGCGAACGTCTCGTCGGTCAGCCGGCCAAGCGCCAGGCTGTAACCAACCCAACCAATACGCTTTTCGCAGTGAAGCGCCTTATCGGCCGCCGCTACGAAGACCCGACCGTTGAGAAGGACAAGGGCCTCGTACCCTTCGACATCGTCAAGGGCGACAACGGCGACGCTTGGGTGAAGGCCCAGGACAAGGCCTACTCTCCTGCCCAGATCTCGGCGATGATCCTTCAGAAGATGAAGGAAACCGCAGAAGCCTATCTCGGCGAGAAGGTCACGCAGGCGGTCATCACGGTTCCCGCATACTTCAACGATGCCCAGCGCCAGGCAACCAAGGATGCCGGCCGCATTTCGGGTCTTGAAGTTCTGCGCATCATCAACGAGCCGACGGCTGCAGCACTTGCCTACGGCCTCGACAAGAAGGAAGGCAAGACGATTGCCGTTTACGACTTGGGCGGCGGCACGTTCGATATCTCGGTTCTCGAAATCGGCGACGGCGTCTTCGAAGTGAAGTCGACCAACGGCGACACCTTCCTCGGTGGTGAAGACTTCGATATGCGTCTCGTCGAATATCTCGCAAACGAGTTCAAGAAGGAAAACGGCATCGACCTGAAGAACGACAAGCTCGCTCTGCAGCGCCTCAAGGAAGCATCCGAGAAGGCAAAGATCGAACTGTCGTCGTCGCAGCAGACCGAAATCAACCTGCCGTTCATCACGGCCGATGCTTCCGGTCCGAAGCACCTGACCTTGAAGCTGACCCGCTCGAAGTTCGAAAGCCTGGTCGACGATCTCGTCCAGCGCACTGTCGCACCGTGCAAGGCAGCCTTGAAGGATGCCGGCGTGACTGCCGCTGAAATCGACGAAGTCGTTCTGGTCGGCGGCATGAGCCGCATGCCGAAGGTACAGGAAGTCGTCAAGCAGCTGTTCGGCAAGGAGCCGCACAAGGGCGTCAACCCGGATGAGGTGGTTGCCATGGGCGCCGCGATCCAGGGCGGCGTTCTGCAGGGCGACGTCAAGGACGTTCTCCTTCTCGACGTGACCCCGCTGTCGCTCGGCATCGAAACGCTCGGTGGCGTCTTTACCCGCCTGATCGACCGCAACACGACGATCCCGACGAAGAAGTCGCAGACCTTCTCGACCGCCGACGATAACCAGTCGGCCGTGACGATCCGCGTTTCGCAGGGCGAGCGTGAAATGGCGCAGGACAACAAGCTGCTCGGTCAGTTCGACCTCGTCGGTCTGCCGCCGGCTCCGCGCGGCATGCCGCAGATCGAAGTCACGTTCGACATCGACGCCAACGGCATCGTCCAGGTTTCGGCCAAGGACAAGGGTACCGGCAAGGAACAGCAGATCCGCATCCAGGCATCTGGTGGTCTGTCCGACGCCGACATCGAGAAGATGGTCAAGGACGCCGAAGCGAACGCCGAAACCGATAAGAAGCGTCGTGCCGGTGTGGAAGCCAAGAACCAGGCCGAAAGCCTCATTCACTCCAGCGAGAAGTCGCTGGCTGAATATGGCGACAAGGTAACCGAGACCGACCGCAAGGCGATCGAGGATGCCATTGCCGCGCTCAAGGCTTCTGTCGAGGCTCCCGAGCCTGATGCAGATGACATCCAGGCGAAGACCCAGACCCTCATGGAAACATCCATGAAGCTTGGTCAGGCCATCTATGAGGCCCAGCAGGCTGATGGTGGCGCTGCCGAAGCCGGCAAGGACGACGGTGTCGTCGATGCCGACTACGAGGAAATCAAGGACGACAAGAAGTCGGCCTAAGTCTGGTTCCGTTGACGGATACCGCTAGATAGTCGACTAAGATATCCGGCTGCCATCGTGCAGCCGGAACCCTTTCTGGAGCCGGTTACCGCTTATGGCTAAAGCAGATTTTTACGAAACGCTGGGTGTCGGCAAATCCGCTGACGAGAAGGAGCTGAAAAGCGCCTTCCGTAAGCTTGCGATGAAATACCATCCCGACAAGAACCCCGGCGATGCGGAAGCTGAGAAGAAATTCAAGGAGATCGGCGAAGCTTACGAGACGCTGAAGGATCCCCAGAAGCGCGCGGCCTACGATCGCTTCGGTCATGCTGCCTTCGAACAGGGTGGCATGGGCGGCGGCGGTGGCGGCTTCTCCGGCGGCGCAGGAGCAGGTGGCTTCTCCGACATTTTCGAAGACATTTTCGGCGACATGATGGGCGGCGGCCGTGCGCGCCGGTCCTCCGGCGGTCGCGAACGTGGCGCCGATCTTCGCTACAATATGGAGATCACCCTCGACGAGGCCTATGCCGGCAAGACGGCGCAGATCCGGGTTCCGTCCTCGATCACCTGTGATGTCTGTTCGGGTTCGGGCGCCAAGCCTGGCACCCAGCCGAAGACCTGCGGCACCTGCCAGGGGTCCGGGCGCGTCCGTGCATCCCAGGGCTTCTTCTCGGTTGAGCGGACCTGCCCGACCTGTCATGGCCGCGGACAGACCATCACCGATCCGTGCACCAAGTGCCACGGCCAGGGTCGCGTCACCGAAGAGCGTTCGCTGTCGGTAAACATTCCATCGGGCATCGAAGACGGCACGCGCATTCGCCTGCAGGGCGAAGGCGAAGCCGGTGCGCGCGGTGGCCCAACCGGGGATCTCTACATCTTCCTGTCGGTCCGACCGCACGAGTTCTTCCAGCGTGATGGCGCCGATCTCTACTGCGCCGTGCCGATCTCCATGACGACGGCAGCGCTTGGCGGCACGTTCGATGTCGGGACGCTGGATGGATCGAAGTCACGTGTGACCGTTCCTGAGGGCACACAGGCCGGCAAGCAGTTCCGCCTCAAGGGCAAGGGAATGCCGGTGCTGCGGTCTTCGCAGACGGGCGATCTCTACATCCAGATCCAGATCGAGACGCCGCAGAAGCTGACCAAGCGCCAGCGCGAGCTGCTGCAGGAGTTCGAGGACATCTCGTCCAAAGAGAACAATCCGGAATCGACGGGCTTCTTTGCCCGGATGAAGGAATTCTTCGACACCTGATGGCTGTCGCAAAGACGAAGATTGCAAAACGCCGGCCCTGCGCCGGCGTTTTTCTTCGTTAAAACCCTTATAGACACCGCAATCTGCCCAGCCATTATTATAGAGCTGAACAATCCCGCTCTGTAGTTGCGGGACTGAAACAATCGAGACCAGACATGACGGACGGTAAACACTACTGGCTTCGCAAAGACGACAAGCAGGCGACCAAGGCCAACTTCCCGGAACTGTTCTTCGACCTGGTCTTCGTCTTCGCCTTCATCCAGTTGTCGGAAACGCTGGCCGCGGATTTCTCGCTCGGGATCGCCGCCGAAGCGCTGATTTTCATCTTCGCGCTCTGGTGGGTCTGGATCCACACGACCTGGGTCACCAATCTTCTCGATGCCGAAATAGAGCCGGTGCGGATCCTGCTGTTCGGCCTGATGTTTCTCGGCGTCATTCTGGCAATTGCCCTGCCGAGGGCGTTTCAGGACATGGGCCTGACCTTCGCGCTCGCCTATTCGGCCATGCAGATCATTCGATCGCTGTTTGCGCTCTACGCCTTCCGACGCGCCGATCGGGCCTCCTATGTCACCTTCCAGCGGATTACCGTCTGGCTTTCGGTTTCAAGCGCTTTGTGGATCGCCGGCGGCCTCAGTGAACAGTCCCTCCGGGTGTACTTCTGGATCGCTGCGCTGGCGATCGAATATATCGCACCGATCCTACGTTACCGGGTGCCCGGGCTAGGTGCCGCGCCTGCGGAAACGCTTGACATCAACGGCGAGCATATGGCCGAACGCTGCGCGCTGTTCGTCATCATCGCACTTGGGGAAACGATCCTCACCACGGGCAAGAATGCGTCCAGTCATCTGGAAAGCAGCTTGACGCCAATCGTGCTGTTTGTAGCCTTCCTTTCGACCGTGCTGATGTGGTGGATCTACTTCCATGACGGGCAGGAAAAGGCAGCCGACAAGGCGGAAGAAAGTTCAGAGCCACAGGCGACCGCGAATCATCTTTTCACCTACGGTCATCTGCCGATTATCGCTGGCATCATCCTTACCGCAGTCGGTGAAGACTTCGCCCTGTCGCATGCGCACGAGCATGCAACGCTTGCTCAGGCTTTCGCGCTTCTAGGCGGTCCGATCCTGTTCTTAAGCGGCATGATCTGGGTAAAGACGCATTCGACAAAGCATGTGCCATGGTCGCATTGTGCCGGCATTGCCGTCCTTGTTGCCTGCTTTCTGCTTGTTGCGAGCCTGACAACCGTTCACATCCAGATGCTTGCGACGGGTTCGCTTCTGGCCGTCGCAATCTGGGAATATGTGGCCCTGAGGCGCTTTGCCCGCGCCGCCGCGTGACGGTCAGTAGTGTGGCGGGCGTGTGTTGGCCGGCGCTTCCAGCGAGGTTTCCTCGAGGGACAGAAAGCGTACGGTCAGCCGGTCGAGCTTCGCGCGGGTCTGCTCGACGACCTTCCACTGCTCGGCAAGCTGGTCGGACAGTTCCTCGATGACCTTGGCCTGATGCGCCGCCAATTCCTCCAGCTTCAAAATTCTATCGTCGTCGGTCACACTATTCACTCGCACTCGATTTCGGGCCGTCGCCGGATCCTTCCGGCTGAGGCTTTCTCCGAGACTACAGCGTTTGGAGCGGGAAGAAAACGGCGGGCACGGCCTGCAACTCGCTAAGGGTGATGTCAGTTACAGACCTGCGCTTGCCTTCTTGGCGCGAAGTCCTTAGCTCCTACGTGGAAACAACGCGATACAAGATGGCGCAAAAGACTTTCCTTTCCCGGCTGAAGCTGACCGACTTCCGGAATTACACCCAGGCTTCGCTCGATCTCGACGGCCGGCATGTCGTCCTGACCGGCGAGAATGGTGCGGGTAAGACCAACCTTCTGGAAGCCGTGTCCTTCCTGTCTCCGGGCCGTGGCCTGCGCCGCGCCGTGCTGAGCGATGTTACGCGCGTCGGTGCTGCCGCTGGTTTCAGCGTCTTTGCGGATGTGGACGGGATGGAGGGCGAGGTTTCGCTTGGCACCGGCATCGAAGCGAATGACGGCGACGGTGTCAGCCGTAAGCTCCGGATCAACGGCACGCCGGCAAAATCGACCGAAGAACTCTCGGACCATCTGCGCGCCCTGTGGCTGACGCCGGCTATGGATGGGCTGTTCACCGGCCCCTCGGCCGACCGCCGCCGCTTTCTCGACCGACTGGTTCTCTCGCTCGATGCAGGTCACGGCCGGCGGGCGGGCGATTTTGAGCGGGCCATGCGCAGCCGCAACCGGTTGCTGTCCGAAGGCCGGTTCGATCCCGCGTGGCTTTCCGCAATCGAGGCGCAGATGGCGGGTCTCGGTATATCCATGGCGGCGGCCCGGCACGAGATGCTGGGACTGCTGAAGACGCTGTCTGCCAATCTCGGCGACACGCCGTTTCCGACGCCAGAGCTTTCGCTGGAAGGGTTTCTGGACGGTGCCATGGATCGGCCCGCGGCGGACCTCGAAGATGAATATCTCGCCATGCTCGCGTCAGGGCGTGGCCGCGACGCTGCAGCGGGACGAACACTGGATGGTCCGCACCGTGTCGACCTAACCGTTCGTCACCGCGAGAAGGACATCGAGGCTTCGCGCTGCTCGACCGGGGAGCAGAAAGCCCTGCTGATCGGGCTCGTGCTTGCCCATGCCCGCCTGACGGCGGATATGACCGGCCATGCGCCGATCCTGCTTCTGGACGAGATTGCAGCACATCTGGACGAGGGACGGCGCGCGACATTGTTCGATCTCGTGCATGGACTGGGCGGGCAAGCCTTCATGACCGGCACTGATCGGCACATGTTTGCAGCGCTTGCCGACCGGGCGCAGTTCCTGACAGTTTCCCATGGCGGCATAACCCGCTGAGACAGGCTTACACTCGAATTCTGCGGTGCTATGATCCCATGATGGAAAACCAGAATTCGGACACGCTCCGCCCAGATGAAATCGAGCGCTATCGCCGCCATATCCTGCTGCCGGAGATCGGCGGTCAGGGCCAGCAGAAGCTCAGGAGCGCACGTGTGCTGGTGATCGGTGCGGGCGGTCTTGGCGCGCCCATTCTCGAATATCTCGCAGCGGCCGGCGTTGGCACGATCGGCATCGTCGACGACGACCGCGTTTCGCTCTCCAACCTGCAGCGACAGGTGATCCACGATACCGGCACGATCGGCGAGATGAAGACACGAAGTGCAAGGCAAGCGATCGCCCGGTTGAACCCGAATACGCGGGTGATGGATTTCGAGGAGCGCTTCTCCGCCGAATGGGCTCAGATGCATCTCTCCCGTTTTCGCCTACTGATCGACGGCTCGGACAATTTCGACACGCGCTATGCAGCAGCGGACGCCGCGGAGAAGGCGCGTATCCCATTGGTGACGGGTGCGGTCGGGCGCTTCGACGGATCGGTGACGGTGCTGAAACCCTACGAGGCCGGCGAGGACGGAGAGCTCAACCCCACCTACCGCGACCTCTTCCCCGAGCAGCCGCCGGAAGGCCTCATCCCCGCCTGCGCGGAGACTGGCGTGGTTGGTGCGCTCACCGGCGTGATCGGGACGCTGATGGCAATGGAAGCGATCAAGTTGGTGACAGGGATTGGCGAACCGCTGGTTAGACGCCTGTTGCTCTACGATGCGCTGGCAACCCGGTTCGATGTGATCAAGTACAAGCGCCGTGCGACACGGACGGCGGCGGAATGACCGAGATCGTTCGCATCGACGGGAGTTTCACCCGCTGGGAAGACCTGCTGACGCTCATCCTGTCATCCTTCGCCTACATGGACGGCGTGATCGATCCGCCCTCCTCAGCCCACCGGCTGACGCCCGCCTCGCTCGTGCAAAAGGCGCGAGACGAAACTGCGTTCGTCGCGGAGGAAGACGGAAAGCTTGCAGGTTGCGTGTTTCTGAAGCCTGAACACGGATGTCTCTATGTGGGCAAGCTGGCGATATCGCCTGCTTTTCAGAACAGAGGTCTCGGCCGGAGGCTGCTTTCGGTGGCGGAGGATATCGCGCGGCAACACGGCCTGCCTGCGCTGAGGCTGGAGACGCGCATCGAGCTTACCAGCAACCACGCGACCTTCGAGAAGTGGGGCTTCGTCAGAACGGCCGAGAACGCCCATGCGGGCTATGCCAGAACGACATCGATCGAAATGCGGAAGCCGCTCGCGTAAGAACCGTTAGTTCCGGCCGGGCAGAACCCGGTTGGGTGGGCGATGGCCGTCGAAATACGTGCGGATATTGATGATCACCTTGTCGCCCATGTCGATGCGACCTTCGATCGTTGCCGAGCCCATATGCGGCAGCAGAACCACACGCCCTTCGCGCGCAAGCTTGACCAGCTTCGGATTGACGGCCGGTTCGTTCTGATAGACGTCGAGCCCTGCGCCGGCAATTTTTCCGTCACGCAGCAGCTGCACCATCGCTGCCTCGTCGATGATATCGCCGCGGGCGGTGTTGACGATGATCGAACCGGGCTGCAGCAAGGCCAGCCGGCGGGCCGAGAGAAGGTGGAAGGTCGCCGGCGTCGACGGGCAGTTGATCGAGACGATATCGACGCGCGCAAGCATCTGATCGAGGCTGTCCCAATAGGTCGCCTCCAGCTCTTCCTCGGTGGCCGGGCTGACCGGTTTGCGATTGTGATAATGGATGGCGAGGCCGAAGGCCTTGGCCCGGCGCGCCACGGCACTGCCGATGCGGCCCATGCCGACGATGCCGATACGCTTGCCCCAGATCCGCCGGCCGAGCATCCAGGTCGGGCTCCAGCCTTCCCAGTCACCGGGCTTGTCGGTGAGGATCCGCGATCCTTCCGCCAGGCGTCGGTTGACGGCAAGAATCAGCGCCAAGGTCATGTCGGCCGTGTCTTCGGTCAGGACGTTCGGCGTGTTGGTGACCGTGATTCCTTTCTTCGCGGCCGCATCCACATCGATATGATCGGTACCGTTGGAAAAACTGGCGATCAGCTTCAGCTGCGGGCCTGCTTCCGCGATCAGCCCTGCGTCGATCCTATCGGTAACCGTCGGTACCAGCACATCGGCGGTCTTCATCGCAGCGATAAGCTCTTCGCGCGAACGGGGACAATCGTCGATATTGAGCTCTGCGTCGAAAAGCTCGCGCATGCGCGTTTCAACGGCGTCCGGAAGTTTGCGAGTGATGTAAACCTGAGGTTTTTTCTTCGCTGTCATGGTTTCAAAGCCGCATTGCAATCAGCTGCCATTAGGACGTCCTTAACCAAGGTGCGCAATAGTCTGAGGCATCCAGGGCGTTTTCTTAACAGACCCGTCGGCGAAGACAAACAAAACCTCGCATGGACAGGAACGCTTGTGGAATTTCAGCCGGAATGAGATTCATGCGCAGAACATTCTTTACATCCTTCCTTGCAGCCTCGATCGGGCTCCTCACCTGCCTTTCCGGCGCCGACGGCGCACTTGCACAGGGCGTTGCCAAGGGCGCAAGCGGCCTGCCGCTTCCCCGTTTCGTCAGCCTGAAATCGAGAAAAGTGAACATCCGCATCGGTCCGAGCACGGATTATGCGGTGTCATGGATGTACATGAAGTCGGGAACCCCGATGGAAATCATCCAGGAATACGACAACTGGCGCCGTGTTCGCGATGCCGAGGGCACGGAGGGCTGGGTCAACCAGGCCCTGCTATCGGGCGAGCGCACGGCCGTTGCAGCGCCGTGGATGCGCGGCAAGGGCAAGGACATCTATGTCAACATGCGCAACGAGCCGCAGCAATCCGCCGGCCTCACTGCAAAGCTCGAGCCCGGCGTCATGATCAAGATCAGCGAATGCAATGGCGACTGGTGCCATGCAGAAGCGAATGGTGCAGAGGGCTGGATCGCCCAGGCGGAAATCTGGGGTGCTTACCCGGGAGAGGCCTTTAAATAAGGCCTCTTTCCTTCGCCGCCTGCGCGAGCGAGACCATAGGCCGTGGCCCGAGCTGCTGGATGACGATGGCAGCGACGAGGCAGCCGAGCTTGCCGCAATCCTCAAGCGAACGATCTGCGGTATAGCCGTAGAGAAAGCCGGCGGCGAACAGATCGCCGGCACCGGTCGTATCGACGAGTTCCTCGATGGCATAGGCCGGGATCGCGATCCGCTCCTTGCCACGCACGAGAACCGCACCTTCCTCGCTCAGCGTGATAGCCGCCAGCTTGCAATCGTGAGCGATCTTGCCGAGGGCGAGCTCGAAATCGTCCGTCTCGTAGAGCGACAGAAGTTCCTGCTTGTTGGCAAAGACGATATCCACGGTGCCGGATTTCATCAGCTCCAGGAATTCCTCGCGGTAGCGACCGACGCAGAACGGATCCGACAGCGTCATCGAGACTTCACGACCATGCGCATGGGCGATGCGGGCTGCTTCGCGGATCGCATCCTTGGCGCGCGGCGGATCCCACAAGTAACCTTCGAAATAGGTCACTTTCGATTCGGCCACCACGTCTTCCTCGACATGTTCAGGACCGAGTTCGACGCAGGCGCCGAGATAGGTGTTCATCGAACGCTCGCCATCCGGCGTCACGAAAATCATCGAACGGGCGGTCGGTGGATGAACACCGTCAGGCTTTGTTTCGTAGTGGACACCCTGGGCACGGATATCATGCTGGAAAATGGTGCCGAGCTGATCGTTGGCGACCTTGCCGAAGTAGGCAGCCCTGCCGCCGAGACTGGCAACGCCGGCCGCTGTGTTGCCGGCGGAACCGCCTGAGGCTTCGACCGCAGGACCCATCTTCGAGTAGAGAAGTTCGGCGCGCTCGGCATTGATCAGGTTCATCGCACCCTTGATGATCGCGTTGTCGCCGAGGAACTGATCGTCGCAACGCGCGAGGATGTCCACGATGGCATTGCCGATGGTTAGCACGTCGAATTTCGGCATCCGGCTCTGATCCTCTTTCGAATGAATGGATGAGAGAACGGGTATTCGCCTTTAGCCGTGATGGGAAGCAAAAAACGCTGTCGGCACTAAGGCTCCAAAAATCCGCAGCTGTCATTCTCCCGTCATGGTGAGCCGCTAGATAACGATCATCCGATTGCTGATGTCGACCACGGATGAACTGGCGACGAAGCGTTTGGACACCCTTGGCTCGACCGGGGAAGGAAGCGGGGATCAAGCCCCGCTTTTCTGTTTTCGGCTTTCGCCTGCAACGGGTTTGCGCCCGACGCATTTGTCGTTCAGCCAGATCTGCGCTAGACGCAGATAACAGTCTCCTCCGAAAGCCGCCTCCGTGTCGTCAGTCTTCGCCAATGTGCTGCCCGTCTTCATCCTGATCCTGATGGGCTGGCTCGCCGCCAAAACCGGGCTTTTGAAGGCCGAAACCGGTGACGCGCTGGGGGAATACGTCTTCAAGATCGCGGTTCCGATGCTGATCTTCCGGACGGTTGCGGACGCCCATTTTGGCGGCGTCTCTCCCTTCGGGCTGTGGAGCGCCTATTTCATTGCCGTTGCCGTCACATGGACGACCGGGCATCTGATGGCCACGCGGTTCTTCGCAAGGGATGCCAAGGTCGGCGTCATCGCGGGCATGTCGAGTGCGTTTGCCAACAACATCTTCATCGGCCTGCCGTTGATCGATCACATGGTCGGCAAGGAAGGGCTTCTTGCCGTCTCGATCCTGCTCGCCATCCATCTGCCGATCATGATGATCGCCGGCTCGATCCTGATGGAGGGGGCAACTGCGCGGGTCGACGGCACACAGAAGCGCACGCTTTCCGTGGTTCTGCGGCAGGTCGCCAGCAACCTGGTCCGCAATCCGCTCGTGATCGCGATCGCGATCGGGATACCGTTCAATCTTCTGGGCTTCTCGATCCCCACGTCCGTGCTGCCTGTCGTCAACCAGATCGCCGCCTCAGCCGGGCCGGTGGCGCTGATTTCAATCGGCATGGCGCTGACCCGTTATCCGATCCGTGGCGATATCAATCTCGCCACGGCCGTTGCAGTCCTGAAGCTTACCCTGATGCCGGCGATCGTGTTCGCCACAAGCCATGCGATCGGGCTGCCGCGGGACTGGGCGGCCGCTCTGGTTTTGACCTCTTCTGTTCCAACGGGCATCAATGCCTGGCTGATTGCCCAGCGGTTCCGGTCCGGGCAAAGCCTTGCGGCCTCGACCATCAGCATCACGACAGCGTTCGGCCTTATCACCGTAAGCTTCTGGGGTTGGCTGCTGTCGTGATTGGAATGTCTGCCGCCGGGTGGGATCAGTTCGTCGGGGCGGGAGCGGGTGCAGCGCCGGGTTCAGGCAGTGGCGCAGGGCTATCAGACTGTTCGCGGATATAAGCAAGCAGGTTGCCGCGTTCCTTGTCGTTCTTCAATCCGGCAAAGCCCATCGCTGTCCCCTTCACGTAGGCCTTGGGCGCAACGAGGAAGTGGTTGAGGTGATCGAACGTCCAGGTCTCCGCGCCGCCCTTGGAGAAATCCTTCATGGCAGCAGAGTAGGAAAAGCCCTCATGGCTGGCGATCGGACGGTTTACAACACCCCATAGATCGGGACCCACCTTGTTGGGGCCTCCCTTTTCAATGGAGTGACAGCTCTGACACTTCTTGAATACCGTTGCGCCGGCAGCGGCATCGGCACCTGCCATCAGCTGACCAACAGGGACAACTTCCGCGGCACCGCCACCGGCAGCCGCTTCGCCGCCGGCTGGCTCTTCCAGCGCGGCGATTGCAAATCCTTCCTTCTCAGGCGACGGCGAGTGGAAAATCCCCTCCGACGCGATCGATACGGACATCATCACGAAAACCGTGGCAAGCAATGCGCCTACCGACATGTTTACATAGGGATTCATCAGCAAATTCTCCTCACCGGCCCGCCGTCCCAAAGCAGGCACCTTGAATTTGTTTGGAAGCTATGTCTTTTGCAGAGGCCTTGCAACACGATACGCTCGTTCTGCTTGAGACTTTTTGCCACTGCACAGGCTGGATTGGAAGGTTTTACGATGACTTACACGGCTTTCGACCGGACGCTCGTCCTCATTCCAGCACGAATGGCGTCGACGCGCCTTCCCGGCAAGCCGCTCGCAGACATCGCCGGCCTTCCCATGATCGTGCAGGTCGCAAAGCGCGCCGAGGAGGCCAATGTCGGTCGCATCGTCGTTGCCGTGGACCATCAGGACATTTTCGATGTGGTGAAAGCTGCAGGCTTCGAGGTAGTCATGACCCGCGAAGACCACCAGTCGGGTTCCGATCGGATCTTTGAAGCGCTGACCAAGGCAGACCCCGATGGCAAGGTGGAATACGTCATCAACGTGCAGGGCGACCTGCCGACCGTGGAAGCCGACGTCGTGCGCGCCTCGCTCAAACCGCTGCTGGACAGCCCGCAGACGGATATTGCCACGCTGACCGTCGAAATCACCGACGAGCACGAGAAGACCAATCCGAATGTGGTCAAGATCGTCGGTTCGCCTCTCTCGGACACGCGGCTGAAGGCGCTCTATTTTACACGCGCCACAGCTCCTTACGGCAACGGACCGCTTTACCATCATATCGGGCTTTATGCCTATCGCCGCACTGCGCTCGAGAAATTCGTGGCGCTCGGCCCTTCAGTGCTGGAAAAGCGCGAATCGCTTGAGCAATTGCGGGCGCTCGAAGCCGGCATGCGCATCGATGCCGAAATCGTCGCGTCGGTGCCGCTCGGTGTCGACACGCCGGCCGACCTTGAAAAGGCACGCGCCATCCTTTCCTCCCGCGGTTTGTAACGGATCAGCCTCATGAATGCCTCGACCAACCGCATTTCCTTCCAGGGCGAATTCGGCGCCAATTCCGATATGGCGTCCAGGGACATGTTTCCGGATATGGAACCCCTGCCCTGCCCGACCTTCGAGGATGCGTTCCAGGCGCTGGAGAACGGTGATTCGGATCTCGCGATGATCCCGATCGAAAACACTATCGCCGGTCGTGTTGCCGACATTCACTACCTGCTGCCGGAATCGCGTCTGCATATCGTCGGCGAATATTTCATGCCGATCCGGTTCCAGCTGATGGTGCTGCCGGGTGTGGAGCGCGAGGAGATCCGCACCGTCCACAGCCATATCCACGCGCTTGGCCAGTGCCGCAAGATCATCCGCGCCAATGGCTGGAAGGCCGTTGTTGCCGGCGACACGGCGGGTGCTGCGAAACTGGTCTCCGAAAAGGGCGACCGCTCGATGGCGGCCCTTGCGCCACGGCTCGCGGCCAGCCTCTACGGGCTCGACATTCTGGCTGAAAATGTCGAGGACACGGAAAACAACGTCACCCGTTTCGTGGTTCTGTCGCGCGACGAGAAGTGGGTACAGCGCAACGAGGCGGATGACGTGATCGTCACCACCTTCGTGTTCAACGTGCGCAACATACCGGCTGCGCTCTACAAGGCGATGGGTGGATTTGCCACTAACGGCATCAACATGACGAAGCTCGAAAGCTATCAGCTGGGCGGCAAGTTCGTGGCGACGCAGTTCTACGCGGATATCGAGGGGCATCCCGACGATGCCCCCGTGCGCCGTGCGCTCGAGGAGCTGCGGTTCTTCTCCGAGAAAGTCCGCATTCTCGGAACCTATAAGGGCCATCCGATGCGCGGCGCGCTGCAGAAAGGCTGATGGTCGGAAGCGCTCCTTTCAGCGCTTCCAGTCGATCCAATCGCGCATCAGCCGATAGGCAATCGCCCCCTTGGCGGGGCCGAACGGCTTGTCGTCCGGACCTGCATCCAGCATCGCCTGAACCTCGCCGCGCGAAAACCAGCGAACATCAGACATTTCGTGGACGTCGATGGTAATCTCCGTCGACGTCGCCTCGGCGAAACAGCCGATCATCAGCGAATGCGGCATCGGCCAGGGCTGCGATGCGTGATAGCGCACGCGTCCGACCTCGATCGCCGATTCCTCGACGGTTTCGCGTCTGACGGCCTGCTCGATCGTTTCGCCGGGTTCGACGAAGCCCGCGAGGCAGGAATACATGCCCTCCTGGAAATGATGGCTGCGGCCAAGCAGGCAGCGGTCGTTTTCCTCGTCGATCGTCATCATGATGACGACGGGGTCGGTGCGCGGAAACATCATGTGCTGACACTTCGTGCAGACGCGCTTGTAGCCGCCGATCTTCATTTCGGTGGGCGAGCCGCATTTACCGCAGAAGATATTGGCGGCGTTCCAGTTGAGCAGTGACACCGCCTGGGCGACCTCGCCCTGAAGCTCATCATCGAGCAGGCCTTCCCGGAAGAGAGCTCGCGCCTCGGTCGGCTTGTAATGGCTTGCAAGCTCGTCATCGGCGATCGTGACCGGGACGGCGACGCGCGGCTCGCCGTTCTGGTGATGGCCGAGCAGCACGGCCCGGTCGAAATCCGGCTTCAGCTCCGCCAGCTCGTAAGCCGCAAACAGCGGATCGAGGATCTGGCCGTCGTGCTTCAGAATGACCCGGCTGCCGGAGAAGGCGAGGATATGGGTGCCATCGACGGACAGCGCCTTCTCGATGCAGTCGTCCTCCCGGTTTTCCGCCTGCCGGTCGAGCTTGTTGCCGGAGAACGCCGTGAGGCTGCTGGGGTCGGGATGGGGTGTATCGGTATCGAATATGCTGCTCATCGGGAAAGCTTTTCCATCAGTCTGTTCATCAGGGCCTGCCTTTTCTCGCCGTCATACGGTTCTGCGGATCCGTATCCCCAGATCGGGCCCGGCCAGTTCGCATCGCCTTCGAAGCGGGCAATCACATGAACATGGAGCTGCCGGACGATGTTGCCAAGCGCACCGACATTAATCTTGGTCGCACCCGTTGTGGCTTTCAAGGCTGCCGAGACCTGATTGACCTCGGCCGACAGGTGCGCCTGATCCGCTTCTGAAAGCTCGAAGATCTCGGTCATGTCGGCCCGCTGCGGCACCATGACAAGCCACGGCCAGCGGCTGTCATTCTGGATCCGCAGCTGGCAGAGATCGAGGGTGGCGATGAGATCGGAGTCCCGCGCAATGCGCCCGTCCAGTTCGAACTCGCTCAAGCATTCCTCCTAATGTTTTTATCTGGTCGTAGTTTTTTACAGGCTTGGCTTGCATTTGGAAGCGTTATTGACGATATGAGCGGTGGGAGGTTGGTGGTGGACGAGCCACTCGCCAACCGGGTCAGGTCCGGAAGGAAGCAGCCCTAACGAGCCAGGCACGGGTCGCCGTGCCAGCCTCCCACCCTCTCATCTTGGTCAGCATCCGGCGCGCTCAGTCTCTGACGGCCGGAATGGCCCGTACAGGCTGGCAGGATTTTCATGAGCGACGACGGGCCGACATATTCCAGCAACCCGACTGCGCCCACGCCTTCCGGCAGTGGCTACCGGGTTCTCGCCCGCAAATACCGTCCCAAGGATTTTTCCGACCTGATGGTCGGCCAGGAGCCGATGGTGAGAACACTCACCAACGCCTTCGAGACCGGCCGCATCGCCCAGGCCTATATGCTGACCGGTGTGCGCGGTGTCGGCAAAACGACGACTGCCCGCATTCTGGCGCGCGCGCTCAATTACAAGACCGCCCAGATCGACCGCCCAACGATCGATCTGCGGATCCCCGGCGAGCACTGCCAGGCGATCATGGAAGGTCGGCATGTCGATGTCATCGAGATGGATGCGGCCTCGCATACCGGTATCGACGACATCAGAGAGATCATCGAGCAGGTGCGCTATCGTCCTGTCTCGGCGCGCTACAAAGTCTACATCATCGACGAAGTGCACATGCTCTCCACGCAGGCCTTCAACGGCCTGCTGAAGACGCTGGAAGAGCCGCCGGAGCATGTGAAATTCATCTTCGCGACGACGGAAATCCGCAAGGTGCCGATTACCGTCCTGTCGCGCTGCCAGCGCTTTGACCTCCGCCGGATCAGCGCCGCCGATCTCGTCGGCCTGTTCACGACCATTCTTGAAAAGGAAGGCATACCGGCCGAGACCGAGGCGTTGTCGATGATCGCGCGCGCGGCTGAAGGCTCGGCTCGCGACGGACTGTCCCTTCTCGACCAGGCAATTGCCCATGGCGCAGGCCATGTGGTGGCCGATACCGTGCGCGGCATGCTGGGGCTTGCCGACCGCGCCCGCATCGTCGATCTGTTCGAACAGATCGTGCAGGGCGACGTGACGGCTGCCCTTTCCGAATTCACCGCCCAATACGAGGCCGGCGCCAACCCTGTCGTGGTTCTGACCGACCTTGCAGACTTCACCCATCTCGTCACGCGCTTCAAATATATCCCGGAAGCGGCGGAGGATCCTTCGCTGAGCGAAGTGGAGCGTGTGCGCGGTCGCGATTTTTCCGAGACGATTGCGGTCAGCACGCTGTCGCGGATCTGGCAGATGCTGCTGAAAGGCATTCCGGAAGCGGAGAATTCTTCCCGCCCCGCCGGTGCCGCCGAGATGGTGCTGATCCGCCTCACTCATGCTGCTCACCTTCCGTCACCGGAAGACGCTGCGCGTCGGCTTGCCGACCTTTCCGGTGGCGATGGCCAGCGCGGCGTGCCCAATGGGAACGGCGGCGGTAATGGCGCAGGCCAGACGTCGTCATCGCAGCCGCCGCTCAATGCTCGCGGGATCGATATGCAGTCGCAGCGGATGCCATCAGGCGGGCCGACGGCGATGCTGAAGGCCGTGCCGAACGACAACCCGCGCGAGATGCCGGTCGGCCGTGTCGAGGAGAAGCCCGAGCCCAGCGTTGCGGTGCGCTCGCTGGCCGACATCGTCGATCTCTGCTCCAAGAACCGTGACGCGAAGCTGAAGGCGCTCGTGCGCAATTTCGTGCGTCTGGTGAAGATCGAACCGGGCCGGCTCGACATGCGCCTGACCGACGGCGGACCAACGACGCTGCCGGGTGAACTCGGCGTCAAGCTGAAGGAATGGACCGGTATCCACTGGATCGTCTCCCTCAGCAAGGAAGACGGTTCGCCGACATTGGTCGAGGCAGAGGGAACGGCGCGCGAAGCGCGGCTGACCGACGCCCGCTCCGACCCGGATGTCGCGGCGATCCTGTCGCAGTTTCCCGGGGCAAAGATCACCGACGTCCGGATCCGCGTGAGCGAGGACGAAATCGACGCAGACGAATTGCCGCCGCCAGCAGTGGTGGAAAGCGCCGAGGGCGATATCCTGCCGGGCGACGACATCGAACTTTAAAAATCAGGAAGAGGAGATCCCGATGCGCGACATCATGGGCATGATGGGCAAGGTCAAGGAAATGCAGGCCAAGATGGAGAAGATGCAGGCGGATATCGCCGCTCTCGAAGTCGAAGGCACGGCCGGTGGCGGCCTCGTGACGATCCGGATGAACGGCAAAGGCGACATGCTGGGTCTGAAGATCGATCCGTCCCTGTTCAAGGAAGACGAAGCCGAGATCCTCGAAGACCTGATCATTGCAGCCCACAAGCTGGCCAAGGACCGGGCCGAAGAGATCACTGCCGAAAAGACCAAGGAACTGACCGCCGGTCTGCCGATCCCGCCCGGCATGAAGCTGCCGTTCTAAATACGAGATCGGCGTTCCCTCTAGGAACCGCCTGCCGACAAGACCCGCCCACTCGCTAGAACTTGGCGGGTTTTCCGGCTTCGATCGCCTCTCGCATATCGGCGTGGATCGGTGCGGATAAAAACCGCTGCCTGTCGTCATCCCCCAGACGCTTGCCGAATTTGGCGAGCAGTTCCGGAATGGAAACCCTCGTTCCCTGGTAGACGCTGAACTCGACGGCATCGCCCGCCGATGCGAAACCCGGCGCCAGCACCCGGCAGTAAATGCCGGGACGTGCCGCACTCCTGTAGGCTTTGACGAAGGTCGGATCGCCCATCTTGGCGGCGAGCGTCGCGCAGGGCGTGCGGGCGGATGTCGCCTGCAGCACAAGCTCGGCACCGACGCGGAAGCAATCGCCGGCGGCCACGTCGCGGTTGTCGAGACCTTCGATCACGAGGTTTTCGCCAAACGTGCCATCCGGCAAATCACGGCCGAGTTGCGACCGCCACCAATCCAGCGTCCGGCTGCCTTCGAGCAGGATCGCCTGCTCCGGGCCACCATGATATTTCGTGTTGCAGACGGCATCGCCGACCAGGCCTTCAACATCGATCATGACTGGATTTTTCATCGGCATCTTATTGATGCCGGTCTTGTAGCTCTTGCCCGGAAGCTTTTCCGGATGACCAAGGCAGAGGCTAAGAAGTTTCATTCGGCTAGTCCTTCGTCGATTCCGTTTCCCCTGCATATGGGCTAAAGGAGAACCATGGCAAAGCGAGTCACCGGCCCCGAAATCGAAAAACTCATCCAGCTTCTGGCGAAAGTACCGGGTCTCGGCCCCCGTTCGGCCCGCCGGGCGGCATTGCATCTCATCAAGAAGAAGGACCAGCTGCTCGGTCCGCTGTCGAATGCGATGGGCGAAGCCTATGACAAGGTGAAGATCTGCTCGCGTTGCGGCAATGTGGATACGTCCGATCCCTGCACGGTCTGCACCGATATCCGACGCGACCAGTCGACGCTGATCGTGTGCGAAGACGTGTCCGATCTCTGGGCTCTGGAGCGCGCAGGCGCAATGAACGCGGCCTATCATGTACTGGGCGGCACGCTGTCGCCGCTCGATGGCATCGGACCCGATGATCTCAACATCCGCGGCCTGATCGACCGGGTGAGCGAAGGCGTGGTCAAGGAAATCATCATCGCCGTCAACGCCACGGTCGAGGGACAAACCACAGCACACTATATAACCGACCAGCTGGCCGGCATCGATGTGAAGATCACCCGATTGGCGCATGGCGTTCCTGTCGGCGGCGAGCTCGACTATCTCGACGAAGGCACGCTGACGGCGGCACTTCGGGCACGAACGGCGATCTGAGGAGACATAATGCGCAAGACACTTATCGCCCTCGGCACCCTCATCTGTCTGCTTCCCCTACCCGTCTTGGCCCAGAACAAGCCGGATGTGGAAAAGCAGTTCCAGCGATGGATCGCCAGCGATCTTGGGCCGGAAGCTCGCAAGGCCGGCATTTCCGAGCGGACGATGAAGACCGCCTTCAGCGGGATCTCGCTCAACTGGAGCCTGCCTGATCTGGTGCCGCCGGGATCAAAGCCGCCGAAGAGCCAGGATCAGAGTCAGGCCGAGTTCTCTTCGCCCGGCGCCTATTTCTCCGAAAAGCGGCTGCAGGGACTGGCGGCAACGGGCCGTGGCCTTGCGTCGACGCATGCTGCAACGCTGAAGCGGATCGAGGCAGCATACGGCGTTCCGGGTGAGATCGTCGTCGCCATCTGGGGTCGCGAATCCGGTTTC
>Ga0213836_100098_pt1 | contig 92619 bp, 74 predicted proteins | sample SWPATP03_FD_160578 | JGI IMG/M metagenome (GOLD analysis project Ga0213836, IMG submission 160578) | Coastal seawater microbial communities from Marineland, Florida, United States - SWPA TP0 #3 | ecosystem: Environmental > Aquatic > Marine > Coastal | place: USA: Florida | collected 2016-08-05
CTTCTGTCGGAAAAGGGCATCGAATGCCCGGTGCGGTCCAGCGGCGGTTCACCGGATCTGTTTTCGGCGCATCTGGTGCCCTCCGCCACCGAACATCGGGCCGGCACCTATGTCTATAACGACCGCAGCATGGTGCGCGCCGGTCACTGCACGCCAGACGATCTGGCCATGAATATCCTCGCAACGGTCGTTTCGAAGCCGGCGCCTGACCGGGCGGTGCTCGACTGCGGCTCGAAGGCGCTGACCTCCGATCTGCTCGGCTTTTCGGATTACGGTTCACTCGTCGGCTTCGAGGGCGCGCGGATCGTCTCGCTGTCGGAAGAACATGCGGTGGTCGATCTCTCGGGCTGTGCAGTGCCATTTGCGGAGATCGGCCAGATCGTAAAGGTCGTGCCGAACCACACCTGCGTCGTCACCAACCTGTTCGACCAGATGGTGTTTCACCGGAACGGCATCGTCACCCGAGTCGAAAACGTCGATGCGCGCGGCACCGTCTGGTAGCTTACCGATCGATTTCCCCAGACGGAATGAAAATGGGGCGCCTGTTTCGGGCGCCCTTTTTCATGTTCGCAGCGCGAAATGCCGTGGAGGTGAAAATTTCCCCGAATCTAGACCTGTAGAAAATAAATTACACAAATCGGTGCGATGTCTGGAAATTCGTTGACTTCAGCCGGGTTTGACGCATTATGAAGAAAATAAATTACACCAAAATGGTGAATGGGCGAACTGAACGAGAAACGGGACTGAGGTTTTCCGGAGCGTGGCATGCCTGCTCCGGCGATCGACAAAATTCATGCAATAGGGGTGCTGGCGCTCGGTGACCATGACGGGAGCCTGATGCCGTCGGACCTATCCGGATAAGACATATGCGCATCTTCACCGCCTCCCTGGCGACCGAGACCAACACATTTTCTCCCGTTCCGACGGATATGAACGCCTTCAAGGCGGCGTTCTTCGCCGGGCCCGGAGAGCATCCGGATACGCCGACGCTGTGCTCGTCCGTCGTGCCAATTCTGCGCCGCCGAGGCCGGGCCGAAGGTTTTACCGTGATCGAGGGCACGTCCTGCTGGGCAGAGCCCGCGGGCCTGATCCAGCGCCAGACCTATGAAGCGCTGCGCGACCTGATCCTTTCCGAACTGACGGAAGCGCTTCCCGTCGATGGCGTCGTGCTCGGCCTTCACGGTGCAATGGCAGCGCAGGGCTATGACGATCCCGAAGGTGATTTTCTGGCCCGTGTCCGACAGATCGTCGGCCCGGATGTTCTGGTTGCCGCCGAATTCGATCCGCACAGTCACCTGACGGCGCTGCGTGTCGCCAATCTCGATATCATGGCTGCCTTCCTCGAATTCCCCCATACGGATTTCGAACAGCGCGGCGAACACGTGGTCGAACTGGCGCTGCAGGCCTTGAAGGGCGAGATCAAGCCGGTCATCTCCACATTCGACTGCCGGATGATCACGATCTTCCCGACCAGCCGCGAGCCGATGCGCTCCTTCGTTGATCGCATGCAGGCAATGGAAGGCAAGGACGGTATCCTGTCGGCCTCTGTCATCCACGGCTTCATGGCCGGCGACCTGCCAGACATGGGCACCCGGATCGTCGTCGTGACCGACAATGATAAGGCCAAGGGCGATGCGCTGGCGGCCTCTCTCGGTCGCGAGCTCTACAGCCTGCGCCGGCAGACGGCGATGCCCATGCTCCATACCGAAGCGGGCCTCGACAAGGCCGTGTCGATCCGCGCCTCGCATCCCGGATTGCCGGTGACGATTGCCGATGTCTGGGACAATCCCGGCGGCGGCGTGGCGGGTGATGCGACCTTCATCCTGCGCCGGATGATGGAGCGCGGCATGGACGATTTCGCCGTTGCGACCATCTGGGATCCGATTGCCGTCACCTTCTGCCAGGCGGCGGGAGAGGGCGCCGAACTCAGCCTGCGCGTGGGTGGAAAGTCCGGTCCGGAAGGCGGTGAACCGCTCGATCTGCGCGTCACGGTGCAAAGCGTGTTCGATGCGGGCTGGCAGAGCTTTCGCAACAGCCGCGTCACGCTCGGCAGCACTGCCGTCGTGCGTCCGGTCGGCACTCATATCGATATCGTGCTGATCACCAGCCGCACCCAGACCTACGAGCCCGACATATTTGCCAATCAGGGCATCGATTTCGCGGCGAAATCCTATCTGCTCGTCAAGTCGACCAACCATTTTCACGCGGGCTTCCAGCCGGTCTCGTCTGAGATCGTCTATATCGCCGCGCCGACCTGTTACCCGACCAATCCCGCAACGACGCCCTATCGCAAGGCGAGCCTCGAAATATGGCCGCGCGTCGCCGATCCGCTGGGACTGGATGCCTGAATTTTTCGACCGGACAGGAAAGCCGGCCGGGATTTGATCACTGAAGACAACAAGGGGATGACAATGAAAAAGAGTGCACTTGTTCTCATGACGCTGGCGGCTTTGGCCGGCACCAGCAGCCTGGCGCTGACAAAGGCGAACGCCCAGGCAGGCGACGGCGTGCTGACGGTTGCGACGATCGGCGAGCCGCCGTCGCTCGACGTGATGCAGACGCCGACCGATATCGTGCTGACGATCGACCAGCACATTTTCGAAACGCTCTACACCTACGACGCCGAGTGGAAGTCCGTACCGCTTCTGGCCGCTGACATGCCGACGCTCTCAGAAGATGGCCTCACCTACAAGATCCCGCTGCGCGAAGGCGTGAAGTTCCACGATGGCAGCGACTTCGATGCCAAGGACGTCACGGCTTCGCTGAAGCGCTGGATGACGATCAATTCCAAGGGCAAGCAGGTTGCCGGCGTCGTCGAAAGCATCGCGGAAGATGGCGACCATGCCGTCGTCATCAAGCTGAAGTCGCGCTATGCGCCGCTGCTCGCGACCCTGTCGCAGGCGTCTGTCATCCTGCCATCCGAAAAGATCGCCGATACGCTGACCGAATTCGTCGGCACGGGTCCTTATTCGCTGAAGGAACGCAAGCCCGACCAGTATACCCAGCTTGTTCGTTTCGACGGCTACAAGTCGCCCGAGGGCACGCCGAGCAACTATGCCGGCAAGCGCGAGGCGATCGCCAAGGAAATCCGCTTCGTGCCGGTTCCGGACGCCAATACCCGCGTCGAAGGCCTGATCTCCGGCCAGTTCGATTTCGCCGACTCGCTGCCGGTCAGCGCCTATGAGCGCGTCGAAAAGAGCAGCAATGCCAAGCCCGTCATCTTCAAGAATGCCGGCTGGGCATCGATGAACATGAACATGAAGGAAGGCCTTCTGGTTAAGAAGGAACTCCGTCAGGCCGTTCAGGCAGCGCTCAACGCATCGGATATGATGCTCGCCGCTTTCTCCGACGACCGCTTCTTCAGCGTCGATGCCTCGATCTTCCCGGAAGGCTCCTTCTGGCACACCGAAGCGGGCGTTGCCCGCTACGGCGAAGGCGACCCCGAGACTGCTGCGAAGCTCCTCAAGGCTGCCGGTTACGATGGCCAGCCGCTGCGCCTGATGACCAGCCGCCAGTATGAATTCCACTACAAGATCGGCGAAGTCGCCAAGGCCTATCTGGAAGCTGCAGGCTTCAAGGTCGATCTGCAGGTGGTTGACTGGGCAACGCTCACGACCCGTCGTGCCGATGCCAAGCAGTGGGATATCTTCATCACCCACTCCAACTTCCCGGGCGATCCGACCACGATCAACACGATCACCGACACCTATCCGGGCTGGTACGTCTCCGACCAGAAGACCAAGGCCGTCGCGACCTACATGGACGCCACGACCGACGACGCCAAGAAGACGGCCTGGGACGCGATCCAGACGGTCATCTACGACGATGCACCACTCTACAAGGTCGGCAACTTCAATGGTGTTTCGGGTCTGGCCAACGGCGTTTCCGGTTACGAGCCGACCTACTGGCCGCATTTCTGGAACGTGAGCCCGAAGAAGTAAGCGTCTGGATAACTAGGGACTGGCTATGGCAAGGATCGCACAGGCAATTTTGAAACGGCTGGGGGGCATGGCCATCGTGCTCGCCCTCGTCGTGACGGTGGTCTTCATCATCGTTCGCGTGACGCCTGGCGATCCTGCCGCTGTCATGCTGGGGTCGGATGCGACCCCGGAAGACATCGCGCAGCTGCGCACCCGCATGGGCCTCGATGCGCCCATGCTCGTCCAGTACGGCCAGTTCGTGCTGGGCATTCTGAAAGGCGATCTCGGTCAGTCCATCTTCTTGAACCAGCCGGTGACGACAGCGCTTGCCGCGCGGGCGGAGCCGACCTTCTTCCTCACCCTGTTCTCGATCCTGATCGCGGTTGCCATCGCGCTTCCCGTCGGCATTCTCTCCGCCGTCAAGCGTGGCACGATCTTCGACCAGGTCGTGGTGACGCTGACCATGGTTGCCGCAAGCGTGCCGAGCTTCTGGCTAGGGCTGATGCTGATCCAGATCTTCGCGGTCGGGCAGGGCTGGTTCCCGGCCTCAGGCTATGGCGGTCCGGGTACGCCTTTCTTCGAGCGACTGCATCACCTCATCCTGCCGGCCGTGGCACTCGGCGTCGTCAACTCGGCGCTCATCACCCGCTTCACCCGTGCCGCAATGCTCGATGTGCTCGGCGACGATTATGTCCGCACGGCACGAGCCAAGGGAGCGGGCGAAGGCCGCGTTATCCTCAAGCACGCCTTGAAGAACGCGCTGATCCCCATCATCACCGTCATCGGCCTGTCGGTCGCTATGCTGGTCGCGGGTGCGGTCGTCACGGAAACCGTGTTCGGCCTCCCCGGCGTCGGCAACCTTGTCGTGTCAGCCGTGTTGCGCCGTGATTATCCGGTCATCCAGGGCGCGCTGCTCGTCGTTGCCGCCATCTACGTTCTCATCAACTTCATCGTCGACATGCTCTACATCATCGTTGATCCGCGGGTGCGCCTATGAACACCATGGCCTCCGTTTCCATGCCCTTCGCGTCAAGCCTTCGCCGCCTGTTCGGAAACCGCGCGATGCTGGCTGGCGCCATCATTCTGGTCGTCGTCGTTGCGGCAGCGCTGCTTGCGCCCTGGGTCGCCCCTTACGCGCCAAACAAGCTGTCGATCGTCAACAAGCTGAAGCCGCCATCGATGGCGAATTTCTTCGGCACCGACGAATTCGGCCGCGACATCTTTTCGCGTGCCATCTTCGCAGGGCGGATCTCGCTGATGGTCAGCCTCGGCGTGGTCGCCATTTCCACGGTTCTCGGCGTGATCCTGGGTGTTGCCGCCGGCTTCTTCCGCAAGCTCGATGCACCGATCTCGCGCCTGCTCGATGCGATGATGTCGTTTCCGGATATCCTGCTCGCGATCGCACTGGTCGCAGCACTCGGTCCGTCGCTGACGACCGTCATCCTGGCGCTCGGCATCACCTACGCGCCGCGTCTTGCCCGCATCATCCGCGGCTCGACACTGGTGTTGCGCGAACTGCCTTATATTGAGGCGGCCGTCGCCATGGGTCTGCCGACATGGCAGATCCTGCTCCGCCATGTTCTCCTCAACCTCGCATCGCCCATCCTCGTGCAGGCAACCTTCGTCTTCGCCTCTGCCATGCTTGCGGAAGCGAGCCTCTCTTTCCTCGGCGTCGGTGTTTCCACCGATATGCCGACCTGGGGCACGATGCTGGCTTCGGGCCGCGAATACATGAACAACGCTCCGTGGCTGATGGTCTTTCCGGGCCTTGCCATCGTGTTTTCGGTTCTCTCCCTGCAGTTGCTGGGCGATGGCCTGCGCGATCTCGTCGATCCACGGCTGGCGAAGGAAAGCTGATCATGACCGACACAGTAGAAACGACCCGGCCGGTTCTGTCGGTCGAAAACCTGACGACCTCCTTCAAGACACCGGAAGGCTGGAAGGCCGTCATCCGCAACATCAGCCTGTCCGTCGATGCCGGCGAGACGGTGGCGATTGTCGGCGAGAGCGGCTCCGGCAAAAGCGTCACGGCGCTTTCCACCATGCGGCTGCTGCCGCCGGGACGCTCGCGCACGGAGGGCCGAATCCTGCTCGACGGTAAGGACCTGCTGGCCGCAAGCGAATCCGAAATGCGCAAAGTCCGCGGTGGATCGATCGGCATGATCTTCCAGGAGCCGATGACCTCGCTCAACCCGGTCTTCACCATCGGCAACCAGATTGCCGAAGCGCTGGTCCTGCATCGCGGCCTGTCGTGGAGCCAAGCTGAGGCCGAAACCGTGCGGCTGATGGAACGGGTGCGCATCCCGGCCGCCAAGGCACGGCTGCACGAATATCCGCACAAGTTCTCCGGCGGCATGCGCCAGCGCGTGATGATTGCCATGGCGCTTGCCTGCCGTCCGAAACTGCTGATCGCCGACGAACCGACGACGGCACTCGATGTGACGATCCAGGCCGAGATCCTCCACCTGCTGCGCGAGTTGCAGCGCGAGGAAAACATGGGTGTGCTGTTCATCACCCACGACATGGGCGTGGTGGCCGAGATCGCCGACCGCACCGTCGTGATGTTCCGCGGCGACATGATCGAGACCGGTCCGACCACCGAGATCTTTGCAAGCCCGAAGGCGATCTACACGAAGTCGCTGCTCGCCTCGATCCCGCGCCTCGGCGCGATGGGCGCGTGCCTGGCGCCCAAGCGTTTTCCCGAAGTCGATCCTGCGACGGGCGTGGCGACCGACGGCCGCGAAATGAAACCGGTTTCCCAGACTGTCGAACCGATCCTCAAGGTCGAAAATCTCGCCGTCCGTTTCGACCTGCCGAATGGCCGGGTCCATGCCGTGGAAGACGTATCCTTCGATCTGCGCCCCGGTGAAACACTGTCGCTGGTCGGCGAATCCGGTTGCGGCAAGTCGACGACGGGACGCGCAATCATTCGTCTGCTCAATCCCTCCGCCGGCTCGATCGTCATCGACGGCCAGGATGTGACCAAGGCCGGCACGCGCGATCTGCGCACCATGCGTCGCAATTCGCAGATGATCTTTCAGGATCCGTTTGCCTCGCTCAATCCGCGCATCACCGTCGGTTCGGCCATTGCCGAACCTATCCTTGCGCATAAAATGATGGGCAAGCGCGAGGCAAAGGCGCGTGTTTCAGAACTGCTGGAACAGGTCGGGCTTTCGGCGGCAATGGCCGATCGCCATCCGCATGAGTTTTCCGGCGGTCAGCGCCAGCGCATCTCGATCGCGCGTGCTCTGGCACTGGAGCCGAAATTCATCGTCGCCGACGAAGCCGTCTCGGCCCTCGACGTCACGGTCAAGGCGCAGGTCTCCAACCTGCTGCTCGAGCTTCAGGAAAAGCACGGTCTGGCCTATCTGTTCATCTCCCACGACATGGCGGTCGTGGAGCGCATGAGCCACCGGGTCGCTGTCATGTTCCTTGGAGAGATCGTGGAGATCGGGCCGCGTGCGGCGATTTTCGACAATCCGCAGCACGCCTATACCCGCCGGCTGATCTCGGCCGTGCCGGTTCCCGACCCCTCACGCCGCGGTGAGACGCCGCCGCCACTGTCCGAAGAGATTAAGAGCCCCGTGAGGCCGCTCGATTACGTGGCGCCGAAGCGCACCTATCTCGAGGTCTCGCCGGGCCATTTCGTCCAGCAGGCGGCGTAAGCACCCTCGTGCCGGATACGGTCAGGCGATGATGTCGAAGTCTGCTGCGGTGATGTTGAGGCCCTTGTCGACGATGGCAAACAGCATCTGCCCGTATTTCCCGGTTCCATCGGCGTCGTAGTAGAGACGACCGGTCGCCTTGTCATAGATGATCCGGTCGGATGCGTCGCTGGCCGCGGTGCCGCTATGGAATGCATCCGATGCGAGATCCCCAACCGTGCCGGCCTTTGTGAATATATCTGTGTCGAGCCAGATCGTGTCATCCGCGACGGAGAAATCCGTGATCGTATCCACATTGCCCTTCTTGTTCAGTCGCGTGTCAAACACGAAACTGTCCGCGCCTTCGCCGCCTGTCAGGCGATCGTTCGAAAGGCCGCCGGAAAGGACGTTCGCGCCCTGGTCGCCCGTCAGCACGTCGCGATATTGCGACCCGATGAGGTTCTCGATCGAGGTATATGTGTCGCCCTTGGCATTGTTCGTATTGCCCTGCGGCGCGGCGAGGCTGGCAACCACTGCGGTTGTGGCATTGGCGTAGGAGACGGTATCGGTTCCGGCGCCACCGTCCATCTTGTCGGCGCCGGCGCTGCTCATCAGCTTGTCGTCGCCCTTGCCGCCGGACATGATGTCTGCGTAACGCGATCCGTTCAGCACGTCGTTGCCGTCACCCCCAAGCTTGGGTTCATTGAAGGTCACTGTCACCGTGATGTACGACGTCGGACCCGCCTTGATGCCGGTAAAGTCGATCGCGATCTTGTTGTAGTCGAACGAAACGTCCCGGCTGTCGAGGCCGGCAATATTGCTCTTGATCGAGACGCCGACGATCGGAGAAAGGTTGTTATTGATATCGGTAAACACCGGCCCGTTGAAGTGCACAGCGCTGGCGGTATCGCTTGGGGTCGGCTTGTAGCCGAAGGTCCACAAGGCATACTGGGTAAACTCGAAGCGGATCGAGTTGTCCTGCAGTTTCAGCTGGAACAGCGACTTTGTATTGACGGTAAGCGCGGCAACCGCGGTGGTGTCAACCACGCTGACGACGTCCTTGTCGAGGGACGGCGTAAGCCTGTTTGGGAACTGATACTCGTAGCCGAAGGGGTTGCCGTAAAAGCCCATGGGATGCTCCGCACGCTCTGAACAATCAGAAATAGCGGAGAATGCTTATTTAAGATTTAAACGATGTATTGTCCGCTGTTCCCGTTGTCGCGATCGCTCAAGGTTGGAAACCCCTGTAACGCGGACCTCACTCTCGCGTGATGAGGGAACTCCCTGTTGCGTCAATGTGTTGTCTCTCCATAACACGGAGAACTAATATGCATATTGTTACGAAGTTTCTGACCGCGTCGTCGCTTGCGTTGGCACTGGGCCTCACCTCGCTTGTCCCGGCGACTGCGGCACCCCTGCCGATGGTGAAGTCGCCTCAGGTATCCGATGTCGAACATGTCCAGTACCGTCGTGACATGCGCGAACGCCGGGAAATGCGTGATCGTCGCGGGTGGCACCAGGGCCACCGTGGATACCGTGATCGCCGTCCGGGCTATCGCCGCCATTCCGATGGTTTCTGGTATCCGCTCGCAGCATTCGGCGCAGGCGCAATCATCGGCGGTGCCGTGACAGGTCGTCCGGCCCGCGCAGGTACCCGTGCTCACGTCCAGTGGTGTGCCGACCGCTACCGCAGCTACCGTGCATCGGATAACAGCTACGTGCCACGTGCCGGCGTTCGCGCACAGTGCAACTCGCCTTACTGAGGGCGTCTAGCCTTTTGAGGTGATGAGGGGCAGCGCATTGAGCTGCTGCCCCCATTTTTGATCCCGATTTCCTGTTGAATATCTGGATCGAGCTCCCATATCGTGACTACAACATTGTTTTCGTCGGCGACCACGGATGTACTGGCGCAGTGGCTGAGAGCGATTCAGGAGGTCGGTGCGTGTATTCGCTCCGGCCTTTTTTGTTGCCCTGATGGGAGCAGTTCCTTGAACCATCAGCAAATCGATGTTTGCAGTAGTTCTTAAACAGAAAAATTTAATCTGCACGACGATTAAAATCTTACACTTTCTCAAAACGTGATATACAACGAATGCAGGTAAATTACTCTCCATTCCACATGGAGACGTGCCATGAAACTGCATTCGATAGTCATGACTCTGGCGTTTTTCGCAGTTCCATCGGTAACGATGGCGGCTGGCCCTGTCGGCATTCTGCGGGATGTGAGAGGCTCAATGCAGCGCATCCAGGAAAGTGGTTTTGCGCTTGCACCTTACGCTTTTGCGAAATTCTGCCGTAGCAATCAGGAGCAGTGCGCCGATACCGGCGGCGACGGCATCGTCGAACTGACTGATGATCGCAAGGCGCAACTGCTTTCGGTGAATTCAGGCATCAATCGCACCGTCCGTCCCGTCAATGATGCCGACGGCTCCGACGAGTGGAGCATTGATGTGGCGTCAGGCGATTGCGAAGATTACGCGCTCACGAAGCGCAAACACCTCATCTCCCTAGGCTGGCCTTCCGGATCGCTGAGAATGGCTGTGGCAAGAACGCGGTCCGGAGAGGGACATGCGGTGCTGGTTGCAAAGACATCCGCCGGCGACCTGGTGCTGGACAACCGGTTCTCTGAAATCAAGCCGTGGAAGAAGACTGACCTGACCTGGATCATGATGCAGTCGCAGAAGAGCCCTAGGATCTGGGTCAAGATCGGGCCATCCAACGACCGCCCGACCTTTGTTGCCAACCAATGGTAAACTAGGGTCGCACTCGTCAGACACCGGCGCGCTGTCCTGATCGATCAGGTCGGACGCCCCGACGGTTACGATGATACCGTATCAGACCACCAACCTTCCCCAGGACCTCGAGACGGAGGCCAGCCTTCGAGACAGCCGGGCTTTAGATCAGGCAGCAGTCGGCGCACGAACGCGCCGCGCCTTCCAGATCTCAAGAACTGGCCGGATACGATCGTGAAATGCGAACGCGCATATCAATGCGTATGCCAGAGAGGCCGTAACGCTAAATGATACAGCGACTGATAAGTGTTTGAGATCGAGCTGCCATAGCCATAGAAACCCGGTCAGGGTTGATACGATGGCAATCGCGACAAGCGCCGGAAATGTTGTTTTGATCCCATCAAACGCGTTGATCTCACTGAATCGTTTCTGCACGGCCAGGAGAATAAACAACGCTGTCAGAGAGAATCTCAGGCTGAACATCGCTGCTGCCCAAAATATCCCGAAATATGCTCCGACTGCAATCATCACGACATCAGCAAGTGCCTGGTAGACATTGTTGAGGAATGCCAAGCTTGGGTGTCCTGTTGCAACCAGGAAGGTTTGCACTGGCACGACAACCGCAATGAACGGTAGCGCCACCAGCATCAGTGTTATCGTTTCGGGCAGTTGTGGCCACCTGTCTCCAAAAAACATATATGCGACATAGGGCGCTGAAAACGCGGAAGCGACAAAGGGTATCGCGGCAACAAGGCCTGTTACCGCGCATGACCGCCACATCGTGCTTATCATCCGGTCACGATCCTCACCCATCCTGGAAAAGATTGGCAGCAGGATGTTGTTGATCGGGTTGAGAAACAGGCTTGATGCGAGATCAAGCACCGTGCGTGATAGCCGAAAAACACCCGTCGCTGTCGGTGTCGCGACCAAACCGACCACCACATCGGCAGAGCGCACGTTGATCTGCGTGACTGCCGACATTCCGATTACGGCGAACGAGAAATTCAGCGTCGACCGCATCGAGATCAGCGTCGGCATGGCCGTTGGCTTCCAGCGCGCCGCCACAACACTGACCATCGCCGCAACGATCGGCGTTATCACGACGACTGCAACGATGCTCCAGGCGCCTAACCCCGAAAACGCAAGCGCGCAGCAGACAATCCCGCCCACAAGCAACCCGGCCGACTTTCGGACCGCCAGTACTTTGTAGGCGAAATCTCGCGCGAGCAGTCCTTCCGGCACGACCGCGAGCGCTGAGACAAGGGGAGCGATCGATGTAACGGCAACCATGGCACTGAGGCCGGAGAAGGTTTCCAGGTGGCGGAGAAGGGCGCTCGCTAACAACAGTAGCGCCGAGCCGCAGAGGCCAAGCAGAAGGAAGAGACCGAAGACCGAATTGACGAAGTCATCGTCGAGCAGTCGCCGCTGTATCACCACCTGGCTTCCGGACTGCAGGGTGGACGCGATGATCACGGCCGGCGCGGTTGAAAGCGCTGCGACACCAAACTCATGCGGCCCGAGCAGGGCTGCCGCAATCAGAAACACCACGGTCTGCGTCAGCCGCTCGACGAGCACCTGCGCAAGCGACCAGCTCGTACCCTTGATTGCCAGTTTCAAATAGGACATGTGAACCCGATCGGTGATATTTCGGTCGCGTCATACGAATGGTCTAGGCTGTGGCCCGGTCGATCCGAGGTTCCACCGTAGGGAACGGGTGGATCTCACCGTCGATCAGGTCCTTTGCCAACTGGTTTGGAATGATCTTCGGAACGCCGCGCGGGATCGCCGGCCCGATCAGCAGGCAGGCAAGCCGCAGCAGGGCAAGCTTCGCCTCGCTCCACCTGTTGAGACATGGATAGAGCACCGTCTTTGCGACCTGCTTGAAGAGTTGCTTTGCATAGGCCTTGTGGAACCCTCTGGCGACCAGGGAGCTGCCGTTACCAAGCGAGTAGTAGAACGTGCGCTGGACATCGAATTCGGAGTTCAACGGCAAAGGCGGATGGTCGATTTCCAGGCCGGCCAACCGCTTGCCCTTCAGGCCGGCATCGACCAAACGTGCCCCGAGATCGAAGCCCTCTCCCGATCCATGAATGGCGCCGATACCCAGCGTGGCATCGAACTGGAATTTTAAAAACGTCTTGCGGCGAAGCGTCAGCCCCGGTTCCCACATGTTGCCGATGATGGTTTGTCTGTTGATTTGGACATCGCTTTCGATCCGGCTTGCAGCCAGCCGCGTGCCGTTCGAGACGATGTTGCAGGTGACGAAATCGACCGCGCCGACATCGAGAATGGTTTTCACCCTGCGGTAGAAATCGCTCGCGGCAGGGAATGTGTCGTCATCCAGAAACGAGATGAGATCGGCTGTCGCGTGACAGGCGCCGACATTTCGGGAATGCGACGAGCTGAACACGCGCGAAAATATGGTTTTCACACCCTCGATGCCGATCGTTTCGGTCTCGTCGAACCCCTGCATCACGATGATGATTTCAAGCGCGATCGCCCTCTGCTCCTGCAATCGCCGCACCACTTCGCGCGTGCGCGCCAGACGACTGCTTTTCGATACGACTGGAATGATCACGGACACATCGTACATCGGGCCACCTACGAGCTTATTCTGGATTGGTTCAGATCGGCGACAACGGCTGAGAAAAAGCCCCAGGAACTGATGAAGTACCGTTTGAACAAGCGACGGGGCTCGGTGGCCACTCGCCAGAACCATTCCATTCCAACCAGACGGAAAACCTTTGGCGCTCGAGTCTTGGTGCCGGCTGTGAATTCGAGAGCCGCGCCGAAGCAGAAGGCGTAAAGGTGCCCAAGCGCGGATCTGTTCTGGTTCACCCAAATTTCGGATTTGGGCGCGCCGATACCCATGAACAGATGCGTTGTGCGGTTGTCGCGGATCGCGCTCAGCAGGTCGCGCGTATGAGAGGGTTGTTTTTCAAAACCAAACGGCGGTATCGCGTAGCCGAAGCCGGCCTCCGGGAAGCCACGTGCCGTCATCTGGACTGCCAGCCCGTCCGCCGTCGCCTGGCTCGAGCAGACGAAGAACGGCCGATGGTTCGTGTCTGTCAGGGCATCGAGCAGCTTGGGAAAGAGATCGGCGCCTGGTATCCGCTGCTTGACGGCCGCGCCGCACAGTTTCGCATAGAGAAAGACGGGCATGCCATCGATCGTGACTGACCACGCACTGTCGTAAGCACGTCTGAATTCAGCATTTTTGTACAGGTTGGAGACGTGATCCGTATTCGCAGTGACGACCAGTTTTACCCCGTCCGTCTCGGAAAGGGGAGAAAGAGCCTGTTCTACGAGAGCGTCGTCGGAATATTCGTAAAAGGATAAACCGAATATTTTATCTCTGGACCCAAGTCGGTCTTCGGTCATTGCATTTATCTCTTTAAGTGTGTGACGGCTAAAACTTGCTCTGCAATCGCTTTCCAGGAAAAATTCTCATCGACATGGGCGGTCTGCCACCGCAGGATTTCCGCCCGCTCCGCCTCGTCTGAAAGTTTGGTCAGCAGTGCCTTGGCCTGCTCGATATTGCCTGCCTCGAAGGTCTGGCTGGCGCCGATCACCATCGGAATGCCGCCCACATGCGAACCGACAGCCGGCGTCCCGCAATAGATCGCCTCGATGCAGACACGGCCGAACTGTTCCCGCCAGTTCTTCGTCGAGAGGCTCGGCAGAATGAAGAGATCGAGCGCGCTGTAAAATGTCCGCAGATCATCCTTCTGAAGACTGGGAAGAACCGTTACCCCCGCCGCAACGAGTGTATCGACCAGATAATCATCTGCGACCGGCCCGCAGGCGAGGATCGTGACCGGGAGTTCCTGTGCAAGCTGCGCCAGGATCTCTATCCCTTTCGGCTGCCAGATCCGCCCGGCATAGCCGAGAACGAGACCGCCCTTCTTGAATGCATCGGAGACCTGCGGATACTTTTGCGCAAGCGCAGAACGTGCCGCCGACTTATCGACGATCGAAAACGACGACTTTGAAACGCCGTTACCGATGGGGGTTGAGATCTTGCTCCGGGGAGCCCCCCGTCTGTGAAGGACATCGGCGACCTCATGGTTCTTGGGAATGATCTTGGTCGCTGTTTTATAGACGAACCGCTCGAGGACATTCCATCCGGAGAGGTTTCCCTTGAGATTGATGGCCGAGCTTTCGATGTACATCGGCCGCCCGAGACGCAGGGTGGCGCTTAGGAACGCGACAAGCGAGTGCGGTTCCTCATGAACGTAGAGAATGTCCGCCCGTCGCGCTTCCCGGTAGAAAGCGATGGTGCTCGGAATGAATGTCAGCCAGTGCGACGACAAGACGGAATTAAACAGCTTCACCGGAAAGCGGAATTTCTCAGGGTCGAATGTTGTGCCTTGAAAGGTTTTTGGGCCCATGACCGTGAGATTGGCGACCTTCGAAAGCTCGACAAATCGGTCATGGTAGTGCGAGTTTCCGGCTTCATGCCAGAGCATGGTCAACTGGTGCTCAGGCATGGGGCCCTGCTCCGGTGCGTCTTTGGGCCTGGATTTTCGAAAGCAGGTTGGCCGCGATAAAATCCCAGGAATACCGGGCTCTGTAGGCAAGATACGCGCTCTCAGTCGCTCGCGGAGCCGTCATGATCTCAGTCGCGATCTCGTCAGCGGGGGTGCCCGGCGAGACCAGCCGTCCCCATGGCGGAGAAACAGTCCGGTGGATGGCGATGTCGGACGCGACAATGCTGCAGCCCAGCGACCCTGCCTCGACGAGCGGCATATTGAACCCCTCGTCATGCGACAAAGACAGGAACGACCGGCAGTTTGCGTAAAGCCACCGCAACTGGCTGTCGGATATGTCCTTCATCCATCGGATGTTGCTCGTTGGGTCGTTGCTTGCCCGGTCGAGATCGGTGGCGATATTTCCCCAACCGCTGCGACCAACAACGACCGACAGGACATTGTGCGGTTGAAGCGCTGCCGCGACGTCGATGATCTTTTCGTAGTTCTTTCGGGGCTCCACCGTCCCCACGCTCAGGACGAAGTCTTTGCCCCGCAGTTCCGCGATCTCGGACAATTCGCCGTTGAACGGCAGCGCGGGGGCGTTGCCGATCTCGCTGACATCATGGGAGGGAAAGATCGGACGAAGCTTTGCCGCCGAGTAGCCGGTTGGCGCAAAGATGGCGCGGTATCGGGATGAAACGGCGCGCTCCACATCCCGAAACAGAAGGCGCCCCTTGATCGGCATCTCCTGTCCCCTTGTCCAGGGGAAGTCGTCGTGAATGATGCGATAGAGGGGCAGTCTGGATGATATGGAGAGCGGACTTGCCGGCATGCTCGGAAAGACGGCCGCATCGTAACTGGAAGATGCCAGTCTGAACGGCAAAGTGAGCCAGGCCATCAAAGGATGCTGGCAGAGGACCAGGTTGTCGTCGCTCGAAAAAAACGACGTCGACATGACATAGGCCGTGCTGCCAGGGCAAATTTTCCGGAATGCCTCGAATAGATTGATCCCGTAACGTTCGACACCGGTAATCTCCGGCTTGCGCGTGGCAAGCGTCAGATCGAATATCACTCGCATTCCCACTCCTGCTGTCGCCGGACACCCGCGCATGCCGTCCATCACCACTGCTGATCAGTGAAATGTCGAGTAGCACGACATCGAATCGTGGTTACAGTATGGATATGCTCTTGCTGAGTCCTCAATAAACAAAACTAATCGCTAGGTTAATCGTATAATGGAATTCAATATGGGTGTTGTAGTGTGAATTCGCTGAGGTGTTGCACAAAAATCCGTAAGTTGTTGATTGTTTAGTGCATCAATATTATAATAAAATCTTTATTACAGGCGTCTTACATGAATGAATGCTCAAGAAGATCTTTGTTGTTCGGCGCTGGCGCCTTGGCGGCGTCGGTTGTGTCGTCAGGTCCTTCCGTAGGCGCCCGAACGGCAACGTGCCCGCTGATCGGGGTTAACCTGGCCGGTGCTGAGTTTGAGATGATTGGCGGCCGTTGGAAGTGGCCTCACCTGGAGAACCTGAATTATTACCTCTCGCTGGGCGTGAAAGTGTTTCGGATCCCCTTCAAGTGGAACCGCCTGCAGCCCGATATTGCAAAACCGCTTGAGCCGGCGGCACTTGAGGGCCTCGATCGTCTGGTCGGCCGGGCAGTCGGCGAGGGTGCGGTTGTCCTCCTGGATATGCATGACTACGGAAGGCGCGATAAGATCGTCATCGGAGACGGCACGTCCGCGGCAACGCTCGAAAGCTACGCGTCCTTCTGGGGCGAGCTGGCACAGCGTTACGGGAAAAACAGCCTTGTCTGGTACGGGCTGATGAACGAACCGCATGACCAGGATCCCATTCTCAACCTCAACACCCAGAACGCCGCATGCGCCGAAATCAGGCGGCGTGGCGGCACTGGGACTGTCTTATTTTCCGGCATCGCCTGGACGGGCGCCCATTCCTGGACGAAGACCTCGAACGGCACCGTGATGTTGCAGGCATTCGATCCCGTCGACAATTACGGCTTCGACATGCACCAGTATCTCGACAAGGGATTTGGAGGCTCCAACCCGATCGCCACCGAAGGCATCGGAAAACGGATCCTGAAGAGCGCCACAGACTGGGCGACCCAACATCGAAAACGCATCTTCATCGGCGAATTCGCCACCGGCCGAACCGAAGCCTCAATGCGGGAACTGCGCGACCTGCTCGACGTCATGATGGCCCACCCCGATATCTTCCTCGGCGCCACCTACTGGGCCGGCGGCGGCGTCTGGGGCAACACCAAACAGCAAACCGTCGATCCCCCACGCGACAACCCGGGCGTCATGAGTGAGCAGATGAAGCTGCTGCTGCCGTATGTTGGGTGTCGTGGCTAGGCGGGGAGGGGGAGGTGGCCTTCTACGACTTCAGGTTCTCCGGCGAACCAAAGTGGTCGCACGCGAAATCGACAATGAAACGGCTGGTAGTTTGCGCACGCGACGAAGCGAAACTTCGCGTCGCGCTAGGTCGTACGACTGTCCGAAAATTACTGGCAGACTAATTATAATGGATGGAAGGAAAAGTGGTGCTGCTAGAGAGATTTGAACTCTCGGCCTCTCCCTTACCAAGGGAGTGCTCTACCCCTGAGCTATAGCAGCATCTGCGGACGTTCGGGTTCGTGTCGTCAGCGAGGGGGCTATTGCCATAGGTTCGGGGCAAGTGCAAGCAGCAAAATCTAACTTCTTGGAGAACCATCCGGGAAAACGCCCGGGGTGCTTTCGTGTGTCGGGCTTTTTCTCTATGGAGAAGCGATGTCGAAAAAACCAGAAACCTTGGATAGCCAGGCGCAGGCTGCACCCATGAGCGAAGCCGAGCGGCGCGAGATGGACCGCAAGCAGCGGGCGGCTGCGAAATTGCGGGAAAACCTGATGCGTCGGAAAGGTCAGTCGCGTGCGCGGCGCGCCGGCGAGGCGGACGAGACGCAAGGGTTGCCGGCCTCTTCACCCTCTGCCGTAAAAACGGACGAATCATCATAGCGATTGCCTGCAATCGACGGGTTGTGGCACGATTTGCTTTAATCCGCATTTTTCATCACGCATTGAAGCGACGCAGGGTTTGGTCTAGAGACGCAAACTCGGCCGCTTGAGAGAAAGAGTTACCACACCATGGATCGCATCAGAATTTCCGGCGGCAACGAGCTTCACGGCACGATCCCGATCTCGGGCGCCAAGAACGCCGCGCTGCCGCTGATGATCGCTTCGCTTCTGACCAGCGATACGCTGACGCTCGAAAACGTGCCGCATCTGGCCGATGTCGAGCAGCTTTTGCGCATCCTCGGCAATCATGGCGTCGATGTCTCCGTCAACGGCCGCCGCGAAAGCCAGGCCGAGAGCTATTCGCGCACGATCAATTTCACCTGCCGCACCATCGTCGATACGACCGCTCCTTACGAGCTCGTCTCCAAGATGCGCGCCTCGTTCTGGGTGATCGGCCCGCTGCTTGCGCGTGAAGGCAAGGCCCGCGTGTCGCTGCCGGGCGGTTGCGCCATCGGCACGCGTCCGGTCGATCTGTTCCTTGACGGCCTGCAGGCGCTCGGCGCCATCCTCGAGGTCGATGCCGGCTATATCAACGCGTCGGCCCCCAAGGGCGGCCTTGTCGGCGCACATTACACTTTCCCCAAGGTTTCGGTCGGCGCCACGCATGTCATGCTGATGGCGGCAACCCTTGCCCGCGGCACCACCGTCATCGACAACGCCGCCCGCGAACCCGAAGTGGTCGATCTCGCAAAATGCCTGACGGCCATGGGCGCCAAGATCAGCGGCGCCGGCACGCGCACCATCACCATCGAAGGCGTTGCCTCGCTGTCGGGCGCCCGTCACCGCGTCCTGCCGGACCGGATCGAGACCGGCACCTATGCGATGGCGGTTGCCATGACCGGCGGCGATGTGGTGCTCGAAGGCACGCAGGCCTCGCTGCTAGAAAATGCGCTCGATACGCTGCGCCTTGCCGGTGCCGAGATCACCGAAACCGAAAGCGGTCTGCGTGTCGTCAGGAACGGCAACCGGATCCAGCCGGTCGATATCGTCACCGAACCCTTCCCGGGCTTCCCGACGGACCTGCAGGCACAGTTCATGGCGCTGATGACGATGTCGTCAGGCGTTTCGCATGTCACCGAAACCATCTTCGAAAACCGCTTCATGCACGTGCAGGAACTGGCCCGTCTCGGCGCGAAAATTTCGCTGTCCGGGCAGATGGCGCGGATCGAAGGCGTTTCGCAGCTGAAGGGTGCGCCAGTGATGGCAACAGACCTTCGCGCATCGGTGTCGCTCGTCATTGCCGGCCTTGCGGCCGAAGGCGAAACGATCGTCAGCCGCGTCTACCATCTTGATCGTGGTTTCGAGCGTCTTGAAGAAAAGCTGACACGCTGCGGCGCCATCGTCGAACGCGTCAGCGACTGAGCAATATGGCCTGAAGAGGCCGCATGTTTCGAGGGATGAGGGGCGGCCAGGGGGATACCTTGCCGTCCCTTTTTTCATGCCTATGTCAGGTATTGTCATCCAACACGCCCCGCCTCATTTTCATGATCCGGCTTTTCCATCGGAGATATTTTTATGACTGATGCATCTTCCAACGTCTGGTTCATCACCGGCTGCTCCTCCGGCTTCGGCCTGGAACTCGCCAAGCTGACAATTGCAAAGGGCTTTCCGACCGTCGTCACGGCCCGCGACAAGGCAAGGCTTGCCGATCTCATCGCCGGCCACGACAATGCGCTCGCCGTTGATCTCGACGTGACCGACGAAGGCCAGATCGCAGCTGCTGTCAGCGCTGCCGAGGAAAAGTTCGGGCGCATCGACGTCCTCGTCAACAATGCCGGTTACGGCTACCAGGCCTCGATCGAGGAAGGCGAGGAAGACGAGATCCGCGGCATGTTCGATGCCAATGTCTTCGGCCTTTTCGCCATGACGCGGGCGGTGCTGCCCGGCATGCGCGCCCGTCGCAAGGGCCACATTCTCAACATCACCTCCCAGGCCGGCTTTATCGGCTTCCCGGGCTCCGGTTATTATGCGGCAAGCAAGCACGCCGTTGAAGGCTTTTCTGATGCGCTGTCCGCCGAAGTTGCAGCGCTTGGCATCAAGGTCACTTGCGTCGCACCGGGTCCGTTCCGGACGGATTGGGCCGGCCGTTCGCTGAAACAGACGCCTGTCAAGATCGACGAGTATCAGGATACCGCAGGCGCCCGTCTGTCGCAGACGGCAGGCTATAGCGGCCAGCAGCCGGGCGATCCTGTCCGTGCCGGCGAAGCCATGATCAAGGTCGTCGAGGCGTCCAACCCTCCGCGGCATCTCGTGCTCGGCGAAATTGCCTATACCGGCATCACCGCCAAGCTTTCGGAACGCCGCGACGAGATCGTTGCCTGGAAGGACACGACGCTCTCTGCCGACTTCCCGAAATAGTTGCTTCTTGCCATGCGCCATCCTATCTCCAGACCAACAAACAACGGGGCCCACATCGCGGCCCAGGAACGGAATGGACGCGCATGACCGAGCTCAAGCTTCTGGCTCTCGATACCGACGATCTGGGGATCGTGTCTGCCCATATGCAGGATGCGGTGTTCAAGCTGTCCGACGTGCAGTGGTCGGCGTCGGAAAAGACATTCTCGCTGGCTGCCAACAGGTTTGATTGGGAAAAGGCCGGCGAGAAGAAAAAGGGGTTCGAGCGGCACCGTGCAGCGCTCGTCCTCAAGCGCGTGGAAGCGGTCCGTTCGACGGGGATCGACCGCAACCGCAAGGACGATGTCCTGTCGCTTCTCGCCGTGCGCTTCATGCCCAAGGGCGAGGGGCCTGATGGCACCGTGGAACTGCTGCTTTCCGGCGGCGGCACCATTGCTCTCGATGTCGAATGCATCGAAGTTGCTCTTGCAGATATCGGCGGCGCATGGGAAACCGCAACGAGGCCGCGCCATCCTTGACCGGCCTTGTGATCATGGCATGGAACGGGAAGGAATATCCGCTTGGCACTCTGGCTTGAGCAGACAGCACCGGACTTCGAGACACGCTTTTCCGCTTTTCTTTCGACCAAGCGGGAAGTCTCAGAGGATGTGAACGCCGTCGTGCACGCCATCATCGATGACGTGCGCGCCCGCGGCGACGCGGCACTTATCGACTATTCAAAACGCTTCGACGGCATCGATCTTGCCGCGACCGGCATCCGCGTGACCGATGAGGAGGTCGACAAGGCCTTCGCCGAAACGGACCGCAAGGTGATCGACGCGCTGAAGTTCGCAGCCGAGCGGATCGAAAAGCACCACGCCCGGCAGATGCCGAAGGACGATATCTACGAAGACGCGATCGGCGTCGGCCTCGGCTCCCGCTGGACAGCGATCGAAGCCGTCGGCCTCTACGTGCCGGGCGGCACGGCATCCTATCCAAGCTCCGTGCTGATGAATGCGCTGCCGGCAAAGGTTGCCGGCGTGCCGCGCGTCGTCATGGTCGTGCCGGCCGGTGGCGGCAGCATCAACCCGGCCGTCCTTGCCGCGGCGCGCATTTCGGGCGTTACGGAAATCTACCGCGTCGGCGGTGCGCAGGCCGTAGCAGCGCTTGCCTATGGTACCGATACGATTGCGCCGGTCGCCAAGATCGTCGGTCCCGGCAACGCCTATGTGGCGGCCGCCAAGCGCCAGGTCTTCGGCATCGTCGGCATCGACATGATCGCCGGCCCATCTGAAGTGCTGATCCTGGCCGACAAAGACAACGACCCCGACTGGATCGCCGCCGACCTTCTGGCGCAGGCCGAACACGATGCCGGTGCCCAGTCGATCCTGATCACCGACGATGCCGAATTCGGAAAATCGGTCGAGGCAGCCGTCGAGCGACAATTGAAGACACTGTCGCGCGCAGAAACGGCCGCCGCGAGCTGGCGCGATTTCGGCGCTGTGATCCTGGTCGAGAATTTCGAAGCCGCGTTGCCGCTGGCAAACCGCATTGCCGCCGAACATCTGGAATTGGCCGTTGCCGATCCGGATGCGCTCATGGCCGGCATCCGCAATGCCGGCGCCATCTTCATCGGTCGCCACACGCCTGAAGTCATCGGCGACTATGTCGGCGGTTCCAACCACGTTCTGCCGACGGCGCGCTCGGCACGCTTTTCGTCCGGCCTCGGTGTGCTCGATTTCGTCAAGCGCACCTCGATCCTCAGGCTCGGACCCGATCAGCTGCGGCAACTGGCGCCGGCCGCCATCACGCTCGCCCATTCGGAAGGGCTCGATGCACACGCCCGTTCGGTCGCCATCCGCATGAACGCCCATCCTCCGCAAGACGAGGGCTAGGGATGGGACAAGGGCACTTCCGGCTCTCGGATGTCGTCCTCGACGACTCGATCGGGCGCTCGACGCCCGATGTCGAACATGAGCGGGCAGTTGCCATCTTCGACCTTGTCGAGGAAAACGCCTTCGAGCCGGTCGGCCATGCAGGCGGCCCCTACACGTTGAAGCTTTCGCTGGTCGAGGCAAAGCTGATGCTCACCATCACGGGCGAAGCGGGCGAGGGGGTTGCGGTCCACATCCTGTCGCTGACGCCGTTCCGGCGGATCATCAAGGATTACTTCATGATCTGCGAAAGCTATTACGAGGCGATCAAGACCTCCACGCCATCGCGCATCGAGGCGATCGACATGGGCCGCCGCGGCATTCACAACGAGGGCTCGCAAACCCTGATGGATCGTCTCGACGGCAAGATCCGCATCGACTTCGATACCGCAAGACGGCTGTTCACGCTCGTCTGCGTGCTCTACTGGCGCGGCTGAAGACCATGGCGGCCGATGACGAACCGACAAGGAAGCAGACGATCGGTATTCCGACCGCGATCCTCTTCATGTGCGGTTTTAACTCCATCCGTTCGCCGATGGCGGAGGCCATTGCAAAAAGCCTGCTGCAGCCCGATATCTACATCCAGTCGGCGGGTGTCCGTTCCGGCGAGCACGATCCCTTCGTCGATGTCGTTCTGGAAGAGGTGGGCCTTTCGCTTAACCGCAACCGGCAGCACAAGCCGCGGACGATGGATGACCTTGAGGATGATTTCTTCGATTTGATAGTGACGCTGACGCCGGAGGCCCATCACGCGGCGCTGGAACTCACCCGTTCGAACGCCGTCGATGTGGTCTATTGGCCGACCATGGATCCGACGGCTGCGACCGGCACGCGCGAGCAGGTTCTCGACGCTTATCGCGAGGTGCGAGAGCATCTGTGGAAGCTGATTGACCGACGGATGAGGCCCATTCGCAGGCCACCTCCGGCAGGCGATTGACGGTCTTCAAGAATCGCTGTCAAGCGAGGTTCACAAACCGGACGCGATTGTGTAGTTTCCGCGCAAATTTCGAGGCGGCTGATCAGATTTCGGCCTGCCCGACCTTCAACACAGAAAGAAAACCAATACATGGCTAAAGAAGAAGTTCTTGAATTCCCGGGCATTGTCGTCGAACTGTTGCCGAACGCGACCTTTCGCGTGAAGCTCGAGAACGAACACGAAATCATCGCCCACACCGCGGGCCGCATGCGCAAGAACCGTATCCGCGTTCTGGCAGGCGACAAGGTTCTTGTCGAAATGACCCCTTACGACCTGACCAAGGGTCGCATCACCTACCGCTTCAAGTAAGAATTTCTCGCGGCAAAGACGGGTCCCCATGGCGATCGAACAAAAGCTCATCCTGGCCTCAGGCTCGCCGCGTCGTCTCGATCTTCTCAATCAGGTCGGCATCGAACCGGCCCGGCTGATGCCGATGGATATCGACGAGACACCCAAGCGGGTGGAGCATCCGCGTTCGCTTGCGCGTCGTCTTTCGACGGAAAAGGCGGAGGCCGCCTTCGCCGCCGTCAACAACGATCCCGCCTGGCGCCACAGCTATATCCTGTCTGCCGATACGGTCGTGGCGGTCGGACGCCGCATCCTGGAAAAGACGGAGTATACGCAGGACGCCAGTGCAGCCCTGCATCTTCTGTCGGGCCGCGGCCACTGGGTCTATACCGGCATCTGTCTTGTCACGCCGGGCGGCCAGTTCCGCCAGAAGGTGGTTGAGACCAAGGTGCGCTTCAAGCGACTGTCGACCCGCGAGATCGAGAACTATATCGCATCGGGCCAGTGGCGGGGAAAAGCCGGGGCTTACGCGATCCAGGGCATCGCCGGCGCCTTCGTGCAGAAACTCGTCGGTTCCTATTCCAACGTCGTCGGCCTGCCGCTTCATGAAGTGACGGGTCTGCTGGCTGGCGAAGGTTTTGACGTCGCCGGCGCATGGCCGCAAGGCTGAAGACTTAAGAAGGAGGCCTGATATGGCTGAAACTTCAAACAAGGACATCACGACAGGCGGCAAGGTGGAGCCTTTGCGCAAGGCAAGGCCCTGTCCCGAATGCAGCCGCCCTTCCGCGCGCGAACACTATCCCTTCTGCTCGGACCGCTGCCGCAATCTGGATCTCTCCCGCTGGCTGCAGGGCAGCTACGCCATCCCCGTGGCCGACGATGAAAGCAAAGCCGACAACTACGAGGACTAGATCCTCGTCCGGTTCGGCCTTTGATTTCGCTCATGAAATCAGGTTTTTCACAAACCTTTCAAAAAAGTCGTCCGGGGTGCTGGACATGGCCGAACAAGATGTTATAACCCCGCTCGCTTCCCGGGGATACAAACCCCGGCCGGTCAACCAAGGACCGGAACGGCTTGCATAAAGCCCGGATGCCCGGATAGCTCAGTTGGTAGAGCAGCGGATTGAAAATCCGCGTGTCGGTGGTTCAAATCCGCCTCCGGGCACCATTTTTTATCAAGAAAATGCCTGTGTTGATCGAGTCCAGTTGAAGGCGATTTCATCGTCTTTGCAGATCCGGGCATCTCTACCACTCCGCTGTTGTTCGTCAAAAACGCGACTCCACAAGGATCGGCCGACTTCTTTGGTGAGCGGCCTCCCGTTCCCCACCACTGGCCACGAGATCAGGCGCTGCAAAAACACGTTTCGTTAACAATTTCAATTAGCTACTTTAGTAACAAACATTTGAAACGGTGGGAGCTGATCGAATGCTCTGATCGAAATGCAGCATGATGCCGCTATAAAAACTAAAAGGCAGATTGCGGTTTATGCTTGCAAAATTGAGGTCTATTTTTTCCTGCACCCGGGGCAATTTCGGCGTGCTCACCGGCCTTATCATGGTTCCTTTGATCGGTAGTGTCGGATTGGCAATCGATTTCGGACGCGCCCTGGAGGCAAAATCCTATCTCGATGCCGCTGCGGATGCTGCGGTACTTGCTGCTGTCTCCGAAAAATCCGCAGCGGTCGCAAAAGCCATGAAAATGGCCGAGGACGGTACTGTCGCCATCGCGGACACCGAAGCCAAGAAAATCTTCAAATCTCAGTTGTCGGCCAGATATGGGGACAACATGGAAGGTTTGTCGAGCCTGCTGATCGACGTCAAGCTGGAGCTGGTAAAGTCCGACGGCGTCGTCACATCGAGACTGAAATACGCCGCCACTCTACCCACGACCTTTACGCGGATCCTCGGCAATGACGAGATGGCGATTTCGGGGCAAGCGACCGCAGCCTACCTGATACCGAGTTTTCTGGATTTCTACATGCTGCTGGACAACACGCCATCGATGGGGGTCGGCGCGACTGCCGACGACGTGGCGAAACTGGAAGCTGCAACGAAGAATGGATCGGATGGGAAAGGCAAGGACGCCAACTGCGCTTTTGCATGCCACATCGTTTCGACGAGCGGTGTCGCCGACAAAAACAGCTATTACTATCTCGCCAAAGAAGTTGGCGCGACCATCCGCATCGACGTTGTCGCGGAGGCGGTCTCCGCGCTCATGACAACGGCGCAGGAGACTCAGACCGTTTCCGGCCAATTCAAGATCGGTGCCTATACGTTCGGACAAACCTCTGCCGATGCCCAGTTATATACCGTTTCCGAGCCGACGAGCAATTTCACCTCCGTGGCAAAGGCGACGAAGATGATTGAGCTGATGAGCGTTCCGAGCCATTCGTCGCCGAACGGGCAGACTGACTACAATGAAATACTGTCCAAGGTCGGCCAAAAGATCAAAACCGTCGGTGACGGGAGCAGTTCGGCGGATAGACAGCCAATCGTTTTCCTTGTCGCAGACGGCGTTGGAGACGCATACCGTTCGGATTGTACAAAGAAGCTCTCATCATCCAACGGCGATCGCTGCATGGAGCCGTTGAATGCCAGTCATTGCAACGCCCTGAAGGCGCGCGGAATAAAGGTCGCAGTCCTGTACACGACCTATCTGCCTCTGCCAAAAGACGGTTTCTACAAGAAGTGGATCGCACCCTTTCAGAAGGAAATTCCGACGCAGATGCAATCTTGCGCCACGGAAGGCTACTATTTCGAGGTCAGTCCGACCGATGGCATAAGCGAGGCAATGGATGTCTTGTTTCGCAAGATCGTGGGTCGTGTTCGGCTGACAAGCTGACGGGCCTGATCCTTCCGATCTCGGTCCGGTTCACTCCTGGCCTAACCCGCCCTCACTCCACGAACACCCGCACGGTTGCAGCCCGGCCGGCGGAATCGATCACCGTCAGTGTCGAGAAGCCCGCGCCTTCGGGTAACCAGTTGTTGGTGCGGCGGCGGGAAAGATCGGTGAGGGGTTTTCCGTTCGCCAGCCAGCGGAACGGCGGGCGCCCGCCCTGCAGCTTCAGCACCAGCGGCGAGATCTCGCCCGATTGCGCGCCGAGATCCACTTTGGCACCCTCGGGGGGATAGACGATCTGCGGGGCGGCCTCGCGGATCGAGGCGCTGATCAGGCCGCTTGCCGTCATCGAGAAGCGCCGCTGGCCGATCGGCAGGTCGGATTGCGCCAGCCGTGACGTGGCGGGCGGGGGCGAGGGATGGGGCGTGATGGTGACGCCGGAGCGGGCAAAGGCCTCGAACAGGATAGGCGCCGCTGTCTGGTAGCCGGCGATGCCGGGAACCGCACCATTGTCCGGCCGCCCGACCCAGACACCCAGAACATGGCGTCCGTCATAACCCACCGACCAGGCGTCGCGGTATCCGTAACTCGTGCCGGTCTTGTAGGCGATGCCGAGGCGGCGGCTTCCGGTTGGCGGCAGCACATCCGAAAGGATGTCCGTGACGTTCCAGACCGCCTGAGGCTCCAGCAATGGCTCGCTGTCCAGACGTGCCGCGACAGTGTCGATGCCGTTGCCGAGCCGAACGGGCTGGCCGCCGTTGGCCAGAGCGGCATAGGCCTGAACCAGATCCTTTAGCGTGATGCCGACCCCGCCAAGCCCGATCGCAAGGCCCGGCGCCTCGTTCGGGGGAAGCACCGGTTGTACCGCGGCCCGTCTGAACCGGATCATCAGACGCGACGGGCCGACGGCATCGAGCAGTCGGATCGCCGGAACGTTGAGCGACAGCTGCAACGCCTGGCGCACCGTGACATCGCCCTGATAGCTCATGTCGAAATTCTTCGGCCGATAGCCGAAGAAATCGGCGGGTCGATCCTCGATCATCGTTTCTTGCGCCACCAACCCCTGTTCGAAGGCAAGTCCGTAGATGAACGGCTTCAGGGTCGACCCCGGCGACCGCAGCACCCGTGTCATGTCGATCCAGCCGGCGCGGCTGGCATCGAAATAGTCGGCCGAACCGACCTGGGCGACAATTTCGCCCGTCATCGCATCCGCCATGACCATGGCGAGCGATGCTTTCGGTTCGAGCTTCGCCGAAGCTTCCCTCGCGACGTCTTCCAGCTTCTGCTGAATGCCGCGTTTCAACGTGCTCTGGTATCGCGGCACCCCGGGCTGTTTACGGATTGCGGCTTCCGCCATATGCGCGGCGAGCGCTGGCAGTTGCAGTCTTCGCCGGGGGAGGCCGTCATGGGATGCCCGTTCCGCTTCCCCTTCACCCGTCAGCGACGCCACGGCCGGCCTTGAGAGAACGCCTTGACGGGCCCGCATGGCCGATTGCGGGTGCCGGTCCGGCCGTCGCGTTTCCGGCGATTGCGGCAGGGCGACAAGCAGAGCGGCTTCCGCCACTGTCAGCCGCCCCGGCTCCTTGCCGAAATAGGCAAGGCTTGCAGCCCTCACGCCTTCCAAATTTCCCCCATAGGGTGCGTAGGTGAGATAGAGCTCGAGGATCTCCTGCTTGTCGAGACGGCGTTCGATCTGGATGGCGCGGGCGATCTGCAGAAGCTTTGCCGAAAAGGATCGCGCTTCCCGGGGCTCGATCAGACGCGCGACCTGCATGGATAGCGTCGAGGCGCCGGAAACGATCCGCCCGTTGACGAGAAGCTGGAACGCCGCGCGGCCCATCGCCTTCAGGTCAATGCCGCCATGCTGGTAAAACCGCTGGTCCTCATAGGCGACAAGCATTTTCAGGAATCGCGGATCGACATCCGCGATCGAGGTCTTCAGACGCCAGCGGCTTTCGGATGTGGCAAATGCACGGAGCAGCAGCCCGTCCGCGTCAAGCACCTCTGCCGATACGGTTTGCGCCTTGTCGAGCGGCGGCGGATAGGCGCGGTCTGCAGCGTCAAGTCCAATCGCCAGCCCCGCCGCGAGCGCGACGCAAAGACCAAGACCCAACGAATACGTCCATCTGCGTCTCATGGCATTCTTCTTGTCGTCCTGCCGCTGACTGCCTCGACTTCACTCTGCAAGGCGATCGTCATTCGAGGCTCCCCGGTCGCAATCTCATGCTGCAAGCTGCCACCCCGGTGAGGCGGACGGCAGCCACCTGCCTGTCGTCTCTCACGGCGCTGCCACCACCTCCATCTTGCCCATCGCCGTCCTTGCGGAAAGCTGCGGGCGGTACATGTCGTCTACCTGCGCCGCCGGATGATCGTAGGTGCCGGGTGTCACGGCGCGTACCACATAGGCGAGCGTGATCTTGCGGTTGTCACCTTCTGCGCGGTTGAAGGCTGCAACGAAACGGTCGTTGCGGAACTCCGTATGGGCGGCCTGCACCTCTTCGATCCAGTCGAAATTGGCAAGGCTGGCGCTGTTGACGATGCTCGGATTGTCGATCTCGAAACCCGCCGGCAGGAGATCCGTCACGACGATGCGAGACGGCCAGTCGTTTGTCTCCGTGACGTTGAGAACGACGACATAACGCGTGTTCTGCTGCGCCGTGCTGACATTCGCCTCCTCGCCGTCCATCGTGTAGTAGGTGCGGGTTATCTCGAAACCATCGCCGCCGGCGGCAAGTGGCTGTGCCGGGGCCGCAACCGTGGTGATGGCCGCAGACAGCTTATCCTTGCTGTCGTTGCGCACCGTCAGCGGATGATCGAGCAGCACGTCGCCTGGCATCTGCGACATCAGCGTCCCGATGTGGGCCGCGCCGTTGACGCTGAGACGCAGGTCTTCGTCGCCGTTCTGCAAGGCCCGGGCCGCCAGCAGCATCCAGGTCTGTTCCTGCGTGCTGGTATGTTTCTTCGCCACCCATTCCTTGGCAACGACATTGGCAAGTGCAGGCACGATCGGCGGCACCGGCCGACTTTCGGCGGCTAGCGCCAGAACCGCTGCACCATCTCGCAGCGAGGAGCCGTAATCCGAACGGCTGAGGCTGACTTTCTTGATCTGCGCTTCTTCCGACATCTGCAGCGCGTCGTTGAAGATGGTGCGTGAGCGCTGGGCATCGCCGTAGAGCGAAAGTGCTGCAGCGATATGCGCCTTGGCAAGCGGCGTCGGGAAGTCGCCAAGCATCGTATCGGCATAATAGCGCAGGTCGCTGATCGCCGCCTTGCGGTTGCGTGCCAGCACATAGAGCGCATAGGCGATCTGATTGCCCTGGTCGACGACATTGGTTGTGTAGGCCAGCGTGTTCTGCAGATTTTCGAGCGCCTGGACGAGGGGCTTTTCAGGCACGTCGAAACCCTGTTCGCGGGCCCGCGACAGGAAGTCGGTGATATAGGCATCCAGCCAGAGATCGGTGCCCGCACCATCAGGCCCCCAAAGCCCGAAACTGCCGGCCGATGCCTGGAAGGACAGCACGCGGAAGATCGCATCCTGCACGCGCTTCTTGACCTCGGCATCATCGGCGAGCCCGTTCTGAACCGCCATCTGGCTCAGATAGAGAAGCGGAAGTGCCCGGCTTGTCGTCTGCTCGGCGCAGCCATAGGGATAGCGGTCGAGGCTCATCAGCAGCGCCGGAATATCGAACGCGTTGGAGCGGCTGACATTGACGCTGACCGAGGCGCCCTGAAGCACGCTGTCGGCAAGAAGGTTGGAATCCACCGTTACGCTTGCGCCGGGCTTCAGATCCACCAGCCGGCGCTCCGTCACCGGCATGGCCGCCGGGCGAACCGGGATGTTGAGAACCTGATCGACCGACAGGCCGGAAGCATTCGAGACCCGGATCGAAACAGTGCCGTCACCCGGCCCGATGCCCACCAGCGGCAGCGTCACACTCGTTTTTCCGCCGGCCGCCAGTTCGACCGGCTTGATCGCGCTCTGGCCGACCGCAACCGGGTCGTTTGTCGTAATGCCGAGATCATAGGTGCCGGCGGGTCCGTCGGTGTTGACAATGTCCAGTCTGAGGTTGCTGTCGTCTCCCGGCGCAAGAAAGCGCGGCAGGCTGGCGGTCACGACGATCGGATCGCGGATGATGACGTCTTTCACCCCGTGACCGACCCCGGATTTCGACCAGGCGACGGCCATGACGCGCGCCGTGCCGTTGAACTGGGGAATGTCGAAGGAGACATTCGCCTTGCCTTCTGCATCCAGCTTCACCGGGCCCGAGAAGAAAGCGACCAGCTTTTCCTTCGGCGGGCTCGCCTGCAGCGCGATGCTGCCACCATCGCCGCCGGTTCGCAGCCGTCCCGTGGCACCAAGCGAGCCATCGATCAGCCGGCCGTAGATGTCACGGATTTCGAGCCCGAGACGGCGTTGGCCGAAATACCAGTCGTCCGGAGCAGGTGGCTCATAGCGGGTAAGATTGAGGATGCCGACGTCGACGGCTGCAATCGTCACATAGGCCTCTTCATTGGCGCCGGCACCGGTTACGGCGACGGAAATGTCCAATGGCTGGCGCGGCAGGGTCTTGTCCGGTGCAGCGATGGCGACCGCGAGATCACGCGCTTCCGGATCGACCTTCAGCCAGGTCACGCCGATCGCCCGCATCGGCATACGGTTTTCACGCGCCGCACCCGGGCGGTAGAGCGTCGCGGTCACATAGGAACCTGCCCCCCATTCGGCCGTGACGGGGATCTCGATCTCTCCACCGCTCTCCGGAAGGCTCGCCGTCTTCACCGCAATCAGTTGCTCGGAGCCTGCGAAGATCATCAACTCGCCGGCATAGCGCGAGGAAACCTTGAGCTTGGCAGTATCGCCGACCTTGTAGCTCGGCTTGTCGAGGGCGATTTCCAGCGCGTCCGGCGTCTCGGTCGACGTGGCGGTCACGAACCAGCCGGCATCGAACTCGGCGCTCGAGGCCGGGCCGCCGGCATCGACCGTCTCGACTTCCAGGCGGTAACGGCCCCATGCGACCGGAACCGAAATCCGGCCGCCGTCAGCAGTTACGTCGACGCTGCCATTGGATACCTGCTTGGTGCGGGTGATCGGCTCGTAGCGCCAGGAACTGCCCTCGCGATACCACTGGTAGTCCTGCTCGACCTTGACCAGCTTCCACGGCAGGCCTTTTGCGGCCTGCTTTGCTCCGGTCTCGTCCACGAGAATGACGTTGAAACTGCCAACCGCGCCCTCGGGCAGGTCGCCGGAGAACTCGGGCTTGATGCCGATCCGCGGCCCGTCCGCCTTGACCGGCAGCGACAGGGTCCGCTCGATCGCGCGGCCGCCCGATTCTTTCATGCGCACGACGATATCGGCATTGATCAGCTTGGTGGTCGAGGGAAGCTCCGCGACATCTGCTGGAAACGATGCCTTGCCGTCTTCATCGGTATCGTCGAGTGCCTCGAGGGGAATGCGGACGGTTTCCGCCTGTTCCTCATCTATAAGGCCGAACTGGTAGCCCGGGAAGGCAGCGTTTTCGCGGGTCGGCTTGAGGGCGATCTCGCCTTCCAGGCCAAGTCCCGCCGCCGGTGCGCCATAGAGGAAACGTCCGTCGATCTCGACCGTAGCCGGTTCGCCGACCACGATTTCCTTCGCCGCGCTGGTCATGTCGAACTCGATGCGATCAGGCACGAAATCATCGACCAGAAACGTCTTTTCGCCGATCGCCGAGCCTTTGGGATCGGTAAAGACCTGCATCGTCCAGGTGCCGCGCATGGACGTGTCCTGCAGGGCGAGATCGAGCGTATAGCCACCGAGCGCGCCTGTTTTCACCACGCGGCGATCCTCAACGCCGTCAGGGCGCAGGAAGACGAAGGTGAGCGGCAGGTTGTCGATCGCGGTCGCATCCACATTGCGGGCAAGGGCGCTTGCATGCACCGTCTCGCCCGGCCGGTATATGCCGCGTTCGGTCCAGGGCAGAAGATCGATCGCGCCGGGTGCCGGCCGGCCGGTGACGCCGCGATCGGAGAGATCGAAGCCGGCGCGGCTCATGTCGAGAAACACGTAGTCCTGGCCGCTGTTTTGCGCCGTCAGCACCGCCGGCACCATGGCCGCGGTCCCGCGCATCAGGCCGGCCGTAAACGTGGCACGGCCATCGCCATCGGTCTTTGCGGTACCGAGCACTTCGTTATTCTTGGCGAGAAGCTGCAGATCGACGCCGGCAATCGGCTTGGCCGAACCGAGCGAACGGGCAAACACACTGAGTCCGTCCGTGCCGGCATAGGTCGTCAGCCCGATATCGGAAACGACGAACCACTGCGTCGCCTTGTTATCCCATTCCTGCGAAATGGCGTTGGCGGCCGATGCGGTCAGCACATAGACGCCGGGCTTGCGGTTCGGCAGCGCCTCGTCAACCGGGAAACTGGTCGCGACATCCTTGTTGAGCTCGCGGTTGGAACCCGGGCCGAGATCGATCTTGCCCTGCCAGACGAGTTCGCCGTTTTCCTGCTCGATGCGGTCGGCGGTGTAGCCGCTCATCTGGGTCAGAAACTCCGAGTCCGTCAGAAGCGGCGCAATATTGCGGTCACCGATCCGGTAAAGCTTGAGATCGGCCGTTTCGGTATTAACCGAAACGATCGGAATGCCGCGCCGGGCCGTGGATGGCAGCACGAAACTGTCGCCGGTAAACCGCACTGTCGGAGAGCGATCCTTGACGTAGAGGTCGAGATCGACCTGTGCTGGCAGCGGTTCATCGACGGAGGAGGGAAGGCCACGCCGCAGCGACAGCTTGTAACGCTGGCCGTGGGTCAGACCCTCGACGCAGATCTGGCTGTCCTTCGCCTCCATCGCTTTCGGCGCCTTGCCGTCCAGCGTGACGAAGGGTGCATAGTCGACGCCGGCCTTCACCAGAGGATCGGAAAACTGAACGCAGGCGCGCGGATTGGCGCTGTCTGCATCGACCGTGTTGCCGGTCACGCGAAAACCGTGACGCTCGCGAAGGTCGTTATAGGATGCCTGCACCGTGCGGGCGCTGACCAGCGCAAGGCTCTGCTTGTAGGCGGAAAGCGCCTGGCGGTAATTCTGCTGCTTGGCAAACGCTGCACCAAGAACGGCAAGCGCATCGGCTCTTGCCTGGGTCGTTCGGGTCAGAAGATAGCCGTTGATGGCGCCAAGCGTTGCATCGCCGTCTGCAGAGCTGTTGCCGTTGGCAGTGGAGGCGGCGCGGGCAAATTCGATCCAGAGCGCGCCATCATCCGGCGTCAGCGACAGGGCGCCTTTGTAATTATAGATCGCATTATCGAAGCGGCCTGCGAGAAGTTCGGCCTGCGCGTCGGTCTTCAGTCTTTCGGCATCCCGGCCCTGCTGGTTGTCACCAAGCGCCAAGCCATCCTTCTGCTCGCGGGCCTGCTGAAGCAGTTCTTCCGTCAAAAAGGAGAGCCGCGGCGCCGCTCCGATATCCGGCTCTGCCGCCACTTCGACGATCTTGCCAGCAACCGCGCCTATAAACGGATTGAGCTGAGCGTGGTCGGACTTGAGAAAGCACCACTTGGCTTTGACATTATAGGTAAAGGCGCGGCACTGGTTGTCGCCGATACAGGCGGTTTCGCACTGACCCTGGCTGACATTCTTGACGGTCCGCAGATCAAAACCCGAATAGTCCCCATCCGCCGTGGTCTCTATCCGCCGCTCCGCCGCAGTCAGAGGCAGCGCCAGAACGAGAGACGAAAACAACAATGCGGAAAGTCCGAAGATCGCGCGCCTAGACATCAAAAAGACCCCCCGGTGGCTGCCGTCCAAGTTATGTTGTCGGATCTGAGTAAGCACTTGTCAACGGAAGTAAAGCCAACCGTCGGCATCTGTTTTGTCTATTTCTGTGCCGTCGTAGACTGCATCAGTCGAACGGTTCTGTCATGGGGCTATCGATCACTGTGGAAGCCGCTTTCTGCAAGACAGTGTCCGAGGACCGCGCTGGAATCTTCAGCGATCTGGCCCCTTACAACACCCGCCCCTTCATCTCCGCGAGCAGTTCGATCGCTTCCTCGAAGCTGAGCGGCTTGTGGAGGGTAGGGTGGAGATAGCGGGCGTAAAGGATGTAGGCGGCGGCGAATATCTCTTCGGGAGTTCGCTTTGCCGTCCGCCGTTCGCATTCCTGCCGGTCGTCCGTTGCGCCCCAGCCCGCATAGAACGGCATCCCCAGACAGGTGACCGGGATGCCGCGGATAAGTGCCTCGAAGCCTGACAGCGATGTGATTGTGTAGACATGATCAACGGTTTGAAAGGCATCTGCCAGGGTGATGTCCTGTTTCAGGATCATCGCCAGATCGCTCACGTCATTTGGATCGGACTGGTTAGCGCGCGTTCCGTGAAGCACTTCCGGGTGCGGCTTGTAGATGATCTGGGCCTGCGGGTTCTCGCTCGCGGCAATTCGCACCAGTGCATTATTATCGATGATGCGGTCGCACCCCAGTCGGATCGAGGCATCGTCCTCAACCTGACCGACGACGAGAATGCGCTTCCGATCGGTTTTGGGTCCATAGACTGCGGCGATATCGGTATCGGTCGAGGTGTTGTACTTGGAAAGCCGCGAGGCAATGAGCTTGTTAATGCCAGTCCGGGCACGCGCAATCAGGTCGGGGTCGGCGTTGAAGTCGTAGGCTTCGATCAGTTGTTCGAGGTCAGAACGCTGGGTCGCGTCGAAATACATCCCCGAACGATCGAAGCACAAGGAAAGGGGTGGCGCTTTGAAGGCGCCGAGAGATATGGACCGGATGAACCCGTCTTCGACACGGATGATCGGGATGTTCCGTGATCGACAGAACTGTTCGATGTGGGGCTGAACCTTGTAACCCCAGACATAGACCTTCGAGCCTTTCCGCGCGGCAATGGCGGGAGCGATAACAGCATGAAACCAGACTTTTCCGACATGCCTGCTTTTTTGCGAAACGGTTTCGCCGTCCAGCCAGTGGCGCACGTTTTTTTTCCACGGGCTCATCCCGAACACATAGGCACGCGGCTTGACCCCGGCCCACGTGAAAGATGAAAGCACCCAACCCAGATATCGCTCGTACATCGCGCGTGTCACCGCAAGTTTGTCAGGAATGATCCTCACCTGAAGTGCCGTGCTTTAGCATGCCGCCCGGCATCTTCAACCATCTCTCTGGACGTCCAGCATCCGCAGGAGTTCCCGGATCACATTTAGCGCTTCGTTCAGCACCACGATGACGTCGTCGGATGGTAAAGAGTCGTAATTCTCGATCGTATCCGTAATCCGGTCGATGACATCTAAGCTGATGCAGGTCGCTGAAAAATCATCTGCCATCTCTCAAGAGCCCTTCGCTGATCGCGAGAGGAGTGTAGCAGAACTTCAGGCTCAAGATGGGATATCCGGCGGCAGCCTGCGCTTGCTGCGGACGAAACGATTGCGGCATCTCACTGCCGCATGCAATTTCGCTTTATCGTGTGAAGACAATTCGCAACGTCAGAACGAGTTATTTTATCGTTCACGTGCAAAAGGGATCAAGGTGAACGTGAGCATGCCGACGAACAACAGGCATGCCGACCATTCGGCCAGATAGAAGCGATCTACTCCATCCAACGGGCTCTGTCCGTAAAAACCTTCCCGGAGAAGGATCACAACGTGCGTGAGCGGATTAAGGAGCATATATTCGCGAAACGGCGATGGCAGCAGGCTGGGTACGTAGAACACGCCGGAAAGAAGTAGAAGCGGCTTCGTCACGATCGAATACAGCTTCTCATACAACGAGTACCTCTGAAAAAGCGCTGCATTGAAGAAGGCCATGCCCAGCGCTAGCGCCCAAGCATAGAAAACTGCTTCCAGTAATGCTTTCCAGTTCAAGGCTAACGCGTGAGGTTCCGTCATGCGAGCAGCAGTCAGGATCACCAGCGCCACCAGAAGCGACGTTATGGATTGCAGAATGAAGCGTCCTACGAAAGCGTCGATTGGAGCGACTGTGGGATAGGAAAGAAGTGCTCTGTTCGCGCTGATCGAGGAGGTCAAATACCGGTATGTATCGGAATAGAGTGCGAAAGCGATGAAACCGGTCGCGAAGAACAGCGGAAAGCTGGTACCCAAAGCAGGATGACGCGCAAGGGCTCCGAAGAGGAAGCTCATCAGCACCACGTAGGATACAGGCTCAAGGAGCGCCCAAATATATTTCCGCCGGGATGCTTTCCATATCGCGTCGCGACCTCACGCAAAGCAAACGACGTCGATACCCTTATATGTGTCTTGAAATACTGCATTACGTCCCCGGCACTGCTTCCCAATTGTCATAGCGCGGAATTTGTGGCGGCAAAATGGATTTCTCGATATCCGCCACCTCTCCCGCCCCCAACACAAAAAGACTTGTTCGCCACCAAAAAATCCGTGACATCTACCCTATCGAACAGGAGGCTTTCATGGATCACGCGAGCAAGACAAACGCGCTCAATCTTGACAATTTCTGGATGCCGTTTACGGCAAACCGCCAGTTCAAGGCGACGCCGCGTCTGCTCGCGCAGGCGGATGGCATGTATTACACCGATGTCGACGGCAACAAAGTTCTCGACGGCACGGCGGGGCTGTGGTGCTGCAATGCCGGCCATGGTCGCAAGAAGATCGCACAGGCCGTCGAACGCCAGCTCACCACCATGGATTTTGCCCCGACCTTCCAGATGGGTCATCCCATCGCGTTCGATTTCGCCACGAAACTGGCGGAGCATGCGCCGGGCGGCGCCTCCGCCAAGCTGGATCGTGTGTTCTTTACCGGTTCCGGTTCCGAATCTGTCGATACCGCGCTCAAGATCGCCATCGCCTATCAGCGGTCGATCGGGCAGGGGACCCGCACCCGTTTCATCGGTCGCGAGAAGGGCTATCACGGCGTCGGCTTCGGCGGCATTTCGGTCGGCGGTCTCGTCAACAATCGCCGTGTCTTTCCGCAGATCCCGGCAGACCATATGCGTCACACGCTCGATATCGAGCGCAACGCCTTCTCGAAGGGATTGCCGACGCATGGCATCGAGCTTGCCGACGATCTCGAACGTCTCGTCGGACTGCACGGGGCGGAAACCATCGCAGCCGTGATCGTGGAGCCGATGTCAGGCTCCGCAGGCGTCATCCTGCCGCCCAAGGGCTATCTCGAAAAGCTGCGCGCAACGGCCACCAAGCACGGCATTCTTCTGATTTTCGACGAAGTCATCACCGGCTTTGGCCGTCTCGGCATGCCGTTTGGCACGGATTACTTCGGTGTCGTGCCGGATCTCGTCACCACCGCCAAGGGCATTACCAACGGGACGATCCCGATGGGCGCGGTGTTTGCCAGCCGCACGATCTATGACGGACTGATGGCTGGGCCTGAAAACGCGATCGAGCTGTTCCACGGCTATACCTATTCCGGCCACCCGGTCGCTTGCGCCGCCGGTCTCGCGACCATGGAAATCTACGAGGAAGAGGGCCTCTTGACCCGCGCTGCTGGTCTTGCTGGCGAATGGGAAGAGGCGCTGCACTCGCTGAAAGGCCTGCCGCACGTCATCGACATCAGAAACCTTGGCCTCGTCGGCGCCGTCGAGCTGGCATCGCGCGAAGGCGCTGTGGGCGCACGTGCCTATGATGTCTTCGTCGATTGCTTCCAGAAGGGGCTGCTGGTCCGAGTCACGGGCGACACGATCGCGCTGTCGCCGCCGCTGATCATCGAAAAGGAGCAGATCGGCACCATCGTCTCGATGCTCGGTGATGCGCTCAAGCGCGCGGCATGACGGCGACCTTAAAAAGAAAGTGCAGCCGGTAGGTGGTACCGGCTGCACATGAGTTCGTCTGTCTAGCGTCGATAAGCGCGAGACCGTTTCCGGATCAGGGCCTTGCTGCTGGCGCAATGTCGGTTTGCGACGGCTGCAGCGTATCGCTTTTACCGGATACTGGGGCCTGACCGGTCAGCCGCTCTTCTGCAGGGGCGGTTGGTGCGGCGAGTGCCGGTTCCGTGGAGCCGGTCGTCCCGTTGGCCGGAGGATTCACTGCTGCAACCGGTGCCCGATCCGTCTTGTCGGTGGTCGCGGCCTGCTGTGCGGTTGCCGCGGTCTGGTCGGTGCCGATCGGCTGCGGAATGACCGTGCCGTCGGCATTGGCGACCCGCCAGACCGTGTTGCCGGAATCGTCGGCAACCAGAAGCGCCCCCGTTCCATCGATCCCGACACCGACAGGTCTGCCGCGCGCCTGATCGTTCTCGATAAAGCCTGTCACGACGTCCTGTGCCTTGCCAACAGGCTTGCCGTTTTCGAAGGGCACATAGACGACCTTGTAGCCGTTGAAGTGATCCCGGTTCCAACTGCCATGTTCGCCGATGAAGGCACCGCTTGCGAAGGCGGACGGCATGGCGGAATTGGCCGAAAACGTCAGGCCGAGTGCTGCGACATGGCTGGACAGCGCGTAGTCCGGCGCGATCGCCCGTTCGACCATGTCCGGCCGTGGCGGGTGAACGCGAACATCGACATGGTTGCCGTAGTAGCTCCACGGCCAGCCGTAGAAGCCATCTTCCTTCACCGACGTCATGTAGTCCGGCACCAGGTTCGGACCGAGTTCGTCGCGCTCGTTGACGACGGTGTAGAGAACGCCCGTATCCGGGTTGAAGGCAAGACCATTCGGGTTGCGTAGGCCGGATGCAAAGACGCGTGCCGCCCCCGTCTGACGATCGACTTGCCAGATCGCGGCGCGGCCCTTTTCAGCCTCAAGCCCGTTCTCCACGATATTGGAGTTCGAGCCGACCGAGACGTAGAGCATCTTGCCATCGGGGCTGAGCGCCAGATCCTTGGTCCAATGGTGGTTGATTGGCCCGCCAGGAAGCGGGGTCAGCACCTTGGGCGGCGCGGTAATCTCGTTCTGGCCGAGTTCATATGGGTAGGCGATCACGGCGCTGGCCGAGGCCACGTAGAGCGTATTGTCCACCCAAGCCAGGCCAAACGGGGAATCGAGCTTGGTCAGAAGGTCGTGCCGTTCGTCGACCGTGCCATCGCGATTGGTATCGCGCAGCAGGGTGATGATATTGGTTTCCTTCTGCTCGCCAAGGTCGCCATGGGCAATCTTCATGATCCAGGCCCGGATGAAATCCTTCGGCCGGGAGGTCGGCTCACCTGCCGGTGCCTTGGATTGCACGACAAGCACGTCGCCATTCGGCAGCGTGTGGACGGTGCGCGGGCTCGAAAGATCCTTGGCGTAAACGGTAACCTTCAGGCCTTCAGCAACCTTCGGCGTTTCGCCATCCTTCCAGCCGATCACTTCCGCGACTTTCAGGTCGGGGATGAGCGGGTGCGATGGTTCCGGCAGGACAGGATCGGGGCCAATCTGCGAGTTGACGTCGAAGTCATTGCTTTGGGAAAAGGCCGGCAAGGCGGTGCCGAGCGACAGCGAAAGCGCGGAGGCAAAGAGAATGCGGGACGGCTTCATGGATCAGATCCTCCAGGCCAGGCGGGAATACTTGCGGGCGGAAATCGCGGCGGCGAAAACCGAGAGAACGAACGTGACGACAGAAATTGCCAGTCCGTAAGGCACAACGGCCGTCCAGCCGTCGCCGGCGTGAACAAGGCTGTTGAGGAAGGCCAGCGCCAGAATGACGATATAGATGACGATGGTGAGAAATGCCGGGCGCAGCGGCCGTGTTCTTGGACGAAGCATATCCAGCAGGCCAGCGACGATTGCAACGCCACCGAAGACAAGGCCGGCGAACAGAAGCCAGGAGGAAAAGTTCTGCCACATCAGGTGACCATCGCTCAGCCAGAAGGCCAGGTCGGTCCCGAGTGTCAGGGTGAAGCAGACGAAAGGAAAGGGAACGAAGAGGGACTGCAGCGGATAGGCCGCAGAGTCTCTGTTATCGGAAGAAAAAACAGTCATGAAAACGCTCCGGGAGGCAAAGAGCCAGGGAATGGACGCCAACCCGTGACGAGGCCCTTTGTTCCCTTGGCGCTCTCGAGTGGTTAGGTTGGATCATGAACCGCAGAAATGGTGAGGCACGACATGGCACTGGCAGCCGGATTTTTCACGCGGTCCGCGGTGGATGTGGCGCGCGACCTGATCGGCGCTGAATTCGAGCTTTCGGGCGTCGGCGGCGTCATCGTCGAGACCGAGGCCTACCAGCCGGATGATCCGGCATCCCACAGCTTTCGCGGGCCGACGCCCCGCAACCTTGCCATGTTCGGGCCGGCCGGTCATGCCTATGTTTACCGTTCCTACGGCATACACTGGTGCGTGAATTTCGTTTGCACGCCGGGCAGCGCGGTGCTGATCCGGGCCTTGCAGCCCGTGAACGGCATTGCCGAGATGGAACACCGGCGGGGCAGGGCGGAGCCCCTGCTGTTATGCTCGGGCCCCGGACGCGTCTGCCAGGCGCTGGGAATTGGTATCGAGCATGACGGCCTGTCGCTTCTCGAAGCGCCTTTCCGGCTTGCTCCGCCGATAACACCGCCCTTGGTGGTCGCGGGACGGCGGATCGGCATCTCGCGTGGTATCGACCAGCCCTGGCGGTTCGGCCTTCAGGGATCGCTGCATGTCAGCCGACGCTTTACCGGTAAGGGAGGGCTGCCGGAGGACCCGACAGCCGCACGGGATTGACCTGCGGTGCCTATTTCCGACCGAGCCGCGTCAGCAGTCCACCGGTTGCCAGCCCCACGAGAATTGCACTCGCGACGAGAAGCAGTCCGTAGGACATGATGTTGTCCGACAGCCAGTTCGTTGCGATCAACCGTGCATTCGAGAGTGAAAAGTTTGCAGTCGGCGTGAAGTGAAACCAGTTGACCGGAACAATCACCGGATCTGCTTCGGAAACATCGTGCACGGACACGCGTCCGTCGAGCTGGTTCCACGCCTCGCGTGCCGAAAAGGCCTCCATCCCGGCAGAAAGCTCATCGCCCGTCGCGCCGATCACCGCCGTCCAGGTGCCGGTCTGGGTCGGATCGTTTTCCTGTGCGATGATCATTCCGGCGGTTTTCGGCGGCACATAGATCGCGTCACCAGCCGGCGCAAACCGCAGCATCGGTGCGGAGAGGTCAAAATTCCGCTTGGCCCAATCCGCCACGGAAGAAAGCTGTCGGCCGAAGAAATTGTTGCCGTTGCGATCCTGCCAGTCCTGGAGCGTCAATGAAGCCCGGTCGGCCGGGACGTGATCGCTGTTCTCACCCCAGCTACCGCGGCTTTTCTGCTCGATGCCGAGATCCGTCAGGATATTGGCTGGAAATTCGGAGATCGCGCCGACAAACAGCGCATTGCGCCCGGCTATACGCGCCGTTGAAATCGTCACCGAGACCGGTATTGCCCGATGTGACGCGGTCGCGATCTTGCCAAGGAAAGTCGCCGCAGATCCGAGGGTCTTTTCATCGATCCGGCCGAGGAACAAAGGAACGGACTCGGTGCCGGTCGAATAGGGAAAGCCGGTGCCGGACGTAGCGCCGAGATTGGGGACGCGGGCGATGCGGGCGAAATCCGGCATCTCGAACTGTGAAGTACCGAAGAGAGCAAACCGCGTGCCTTCATTCGCAGTGGCACCCGGCGCGCAGGCCTTGTCCGACGCCGTCAGCAGCGCAGCTTCGAGCGTGATCGTGTTGACCCCAGGTTTGAAGTGACGCAGCGTCAGCTTGATCGGCAGGTGGCGCAGAATGGCGCCTCCGTCCGAGGTGATCGGAACGGTTGAGGCAATATTCCCATTGACGAAGACGTCGATGTGACTGCCAGGCAGAACCTCCGACACATAGGCGGCATCCAGCAGGATGCGCGCTTCGCCATAGGCGTTCGCGTAGAAATCCGCCGGAACGCCGATTGTGAACTCGGTACGGTAAAGCCGCCCGGAAAACTCCTCGCTGCTGACCCCGAGAGAATTGAAATCAATCGATTTCTCGGCAAACAGGAATGGCGTATCGATGCCGCGCCAGCTCGAGGTCGCCAGTGTATCGCGGCGCTGGATGCTGCCGCCATCAGTGGAGGCGACGAAACTGTCGATAAGGCCCTGAAGCGCCGGCCAGCTGGGTCCCGACAGGACCAGAGCGGAGGATCCGTGCCCGGGGTAATCGGTAAAGCTTGCAACGGCTGCACTGGAAGCGGCTGCCGCCAGGTTCGGAAGGATCGGTCGAAGCTCGTCCGGTGTCCCCACGAAGACCGCAAGTTCGCCGGGCCTCAGATCGGGTGTGATGGTTTTCTGGAAGGAAAACGACTGGTTCGGCATGCCGCCCACCAGCGATAGTCCCTGCGCAAGCCGCATCAGAACATCCGTCGCGCCCAGCTGGTCGAGCGCCGGCACAATCAAGCGGAATCGCGTCTTTCCGCTGCCGTCGACGCCGACTGCCCTGACATCGTCCAGTCGGTTGAACCGGTCGCTACGCTCGTCGTCGAACGCCAGGAACGTCCGCTTCGGGTCGATGTCGGTCCAGAGTTCGAACGTGGATTCGACCGTGCAGTCGGTGCGGTGACGCTGATTGGCCGCGAACCGTACCATATTGCCGCCCGCCTTCAGAACGCCCGGCGGTATGTCGAGCACCCTTTCGAACGGCTGGTCGGGCGATGCAATCTTGTCACCATAGATCTCGGCGTCGTTGATCGTCACGGAAAGGCGCGAGGCCTCCGGCGCAACGACGATCGAGTTCTGGTACGTGAGGTGCAGCTTTGCACCCGTCGCCGCCTGCTCCTCGGTCAGGTAGACGGACCAGGAACGCTGCTGGACCTCGCCGTTCAGGCGCAGCGACGGGGCAGGAATAAGGTAGCGCCGCGCCGTTTCGGTCGAAGCCTTGGCTGCCGCCTGAGGAGCAGGGGCCGTTACCGGAGAGGGAGAAGCGGTGGCCGCCGGTGCCGGTGCCGCGGGCGTTTTCGGAGCGGCTGGAATGGGCCGTTGAACCTGTGGCACAGGTGCCGGAGCCGGGGTCTGCGGCGAAGGCGGCGCGGTCGGGGTTACACCTTGGCGGGATCGCTCCGGACCCATGTCGAATGGCGATGATGCGGGGGCGGGCGATTGACCGGGTTGCTGCGCAAGCGACGAGACCGACAGGGCGCCGGTCGATGCCAGCATGGCCGCGACGAAGAGAAGGCGGGGGAAGCGTTTATTGATGATCATGTCGCTCAACCTTCCTTCGTCGTCTGGCTCTTGCCCAGATCCTTCAACAGGTAGCCGAGGCCGCGGGTCGTCTGATAGGCGGCAAGACCCAGGAACCAGATCGTGCCGCGCAAGAGGCCTGGGTTGTAACGTCGCGAGGTCTGGAATTGTGTCCACTGGCTCGAATTGGCGAATATGAGATCGGCGATCAAACGGTGATCGGTGGATTTCTGGGGCATGTAGCGGCACCCCGCCGTTGTCACGTCGCCGACCGTATCAAAATTGCGGATTTCGATCGGCAAGTCGCTGATCGGTAGGTCGCTGAACGGCTGGAACCGGAGCACACCCATGGCACCGTTCGCGATGTCCCTGGCGCCTTCCGTATAGATCTGCAGTGCTGCACCATTGACCGAAACATCCTCGATCGTCGCCGTGAACCAGCGGTCGCCGATCCCGAATTCGCAACGCCGGCTGACGCGGATACGGCGGGACGACTGCTTCTCTCCACGTTCGGAAACGACGCCGAGCGCGCAGCCCGCAATGATGATGTTGAGAAGATTCCAGCCCCCCACCACCAGCGTCACGTCCGCCTTGAACGGTTCGGTATACACCCGGTAGATGCTGATGAAGAAGGCAATGACGAGAACGCAGAAGATCACGAAGAACGGCCGGCTGATCTCCGAAAGTCGGCTGACGGACACGGACTCGTCCTTCGCCGTCACTTTGAAGGTCGGCTTGCGCGGATTGAGCATGACCGAAACGACAGCCGGCAGCAGGTGCACGGTCTGGACGTATTCGTAGAGCTCCGAAATCCACGGCCAGCGGAACGACCCATAGAGGTAGTTCTGCATCAGCATGTTCACGATCATATAGGTCAGCGAGTAGACCAGGAACTCGCCGCCGGACGAGGTGAAGATCTGCAGATCGAAGAACAGATAAAACAGCGGCGCAAACAGGAAGATCGTCCGCGGGAAGGGAAACAGCCAAAATAGCGTCGAGGACATGTAGCAGAGGCGCTGCGGGAAGGAGAGCCCGCGCTTGAGCGGCGGGAAGCGGAACCGCAGGATCTGCATCATCCCTTGCGCCCAGCGCGAGCGCTGGCCGATGAAGCTGGCGAAGGTCGCCGGCTGCAGGCCGGCAATCAGTGGGCGGTCGACATAGATGCTGTGCCAGCCGAGACCGTGCAGATCGAGCGCGGTTTCACAGTCTTCCGTGATGCTGACGCCGCTGAAACCGTTGGAGACTTCGAGCGCCTTGCGGTTGAGAACGGCCGCGGAGCCGCAGAAAAAGGCGGCATTCCACTTGTCGAGACCACGCTGGATGATGCCGTAGAACATCTCGTTCTCGCTCGGCATCTTCTCGAATGTGCGCAGGTTGCGCTCGACGGGATCAGGATTGAGGAAGAAGTGCGGTGTCTGCACGAGGAAGAGTTTCGGCTCCTTCTCGAAATAGTGGACGGTTTCCAAGAGGAAGTCGCGCGTCGGGGCGTGGTCGGCGTCGAACACGGCAATCAGATCGCCGCTCGAATGGGCAAGCCCGTTGTTGAGGTTGCCGGCCTTGGCGTGTTCGTTGCGCTCGCGGGTCAGGTATTTGACGCCGAGGTCTTCGCAAAGCTGGTTGAGGGCCTTGTAGCGCGCATCCGCAGCCCGTGCATCCGCCACGTTGTCGGCGCGGCGCTTCTGCAGCGTGCTGCCGTCATCGAGCAGCCAGACGGTCAACTTGTCGGCCGGGTAATCCATGTTGCGGCAGGCGGCAAGCGTGTTGGCAAGCAGCGTCTCGTCCTCGTTGTAGGACGGCACGAAGACGTCGACGCTCGGAAGCGGTCCTTCCGTGCGGCCGTGCGGCTTTCGCGCCGGCAGCGGCATGGCAACGACGAAGAGGCTGAGCGCCAGCATCATCACGCTGTACATCTCGGCCAGGTAGACGAGCATGCCGGGAATGAAGTTCTCCAGCTGGTTCACCGGCGGCAGCGTGCTCGTCGTGCGCCAGTAGACGTAGCGCATCACCATCGCGGTGCCGAAGGCGAGAGCCACGAGACGCCATTTGCCGTCGGCGTTAAGCATCTTGATGATGATCATCACCGTGACGATCAGGACGCTCGCGATCAACTGGGTGCGCGTGTTGATCGGCAGGGTGACCAGGGTCACGATCATGATCGTGGCGAGAACCCACACGATGGCAGAAATAAAAGTACGCATCGCCGGATTACCTTTGCGGTTCGATCGACCGGATTACGGTTGGCAGGATCACGACGGGATTGCCGGCCTGACGCTCAGCGACATACGACATTGGCACCCTCCGCCTGTGTCGAGCAGGAAGGCGAAGGAACCGTGACGCGCGGAGCGGCTGCGGGTGTTGGTGACCTCTGGGACGCAGCAGCGTCCGAGGGCGCTGACGGACTGAGGCCTGCGGGAGAAAGGGCGGAAACGCTGGGGATCCTTGGCCCCACCGGCTGCATGACAGGCTCCATCATGCTGCTGGCGACCGGTGCTACGGCTGGCCGGACCGGCGCGGCAGGGGCTGCGCGGCGGATCATCGGCGCAGCTTGTCGCTGCGGCAGGACCGGAACGATAGCTTCCGTCGAGGCAGGACGCGGGTAGGTCGGAGCGCCGGTTCGTCCGATTTCAGGCGAAAGCGGGCTCGCATCGCCATAGGGATTCCAGCCGAGCGAGTCGACGGAGGCGTTGATAGTGAAATTGTACATGAAGGCGAGAAGCGCCTGCTCCGTCGCGCCGGCCTCGCAGATTCGCACGCGGATCTGGATCGAGCCGTAATTATCGACCGGCGACATCTTCTGCGCCTGCGAGCGGATCTGCTGCCATCCGTAGAGGCAAAGATCGCTGCCCCTGCCGCGCCCGAACGCATAGCCGAACGGGCCATAGCTGTTCTGGACGTAAAATTGCGACCGCACCATCCGTACACCGGGAAAACCGGATGCCATTTCGCGGGCCGTGCCGCTTTGCGAGACCATTTTCGACGTCAGCCGGTTCGAGCTGTAGCTGAACGCGCTCTTCGTGCCGAAGAACTGCGCCTTGATGAAGTTCTGGCCGGGCGTGAGTGCGGATGTGAAGAGCGGAATTTCCTGCTCGATGGCGTTGTCGTAGCGCCGCTCGATGACGCCGACGATACCAGGGCCGGATGGCGGCGGCATGACCATGGCTTCTTCCGCCTGCACGGTCTTCACCAGGGCGCCCGGCTGGATCGGAGCTCCGCCGCAACTTGCCAGGACGAGAGGCAGCAATCCTGCGATGGCAATTGCGAAGCTTCGGCGGTCGCTGCGTACGAACCGGCGAACTTCGGCAAATGATCTTTTCGTCATGGGCACTCGCATATAATGGCGCATCTACTGGACAGTCATCGTCCGATCGCTTCCGTCTCGATTTCCGCTTCCACAAAAGTCTACGCAACGAAGCGAATCGCGAGTCTTGCTTACAATTTGCTAAACAAATCTAAATTGTTCGTTAACCATATCAGCTCATTCTTACACATCATGGCGTTCATGCCATTGATACGCCTCGTTGCGGGGCAACAGGTCGGGGTTAGGATCGGGATCGGAAGTCCATGAAGGTTATGATGATCTCATTGACGGTGGTAGGTATCGCCGCTGTTGGATTCTGGAGCCTCGATAGACAATCCTCCAATGTCGACATGACGCAGCTGACCGGCGCCATCAGTCCCGACGCGCCCGCATGGGCAGACGGTATGCAGCCGCGTCCCAAGACCGAGCGGCTTACGGCTCAACTGCTCTCCTCCGACGAACCTTCCGCGCAGTCTCCGGGTGCAGCAGCGCTTGTGATCACGCAAACGCTGCCGAACGGATCCGCCACCGAACCGGCCGATACGCCTTCCCCGGCGCGTTCGGGCATGCCCTTGATCGCACAGTCCCCGGCCGCATCGTCGCCACCACCCTTGCAGCGTCCCGAAAACTTGACGGCGCAGCGCGGCAACACGCCGCCTCCGGTCGTCGTGGATGAAAGCGCCTTGCGATATTTTGCTGCCCGTGGCGACACGGCACGGCTTCAGGCCGAGATCTCGCGCCTGCGCGCGCTCTATCCGACCTGGTCGCCGCCCGCTGATCCGCTGGCTGTGCGCGCAAGCGGTGATCCACAGCTCGAAAACATGTGGCAACTCTATGCGCAGTCGCGCTTTGCCGACGTACGAAAGGCAATCGCTGACCGTCAGACTGCCGAGAGCGGCTGGCAGGCACCGGACGATCTCCTCGACCGGCTAAAGCTTGCCGAGGCACGTGTCAGCCTGACCGGCGCCTCCGACAGCAAGGATTACGACGTCGTCATCCGCATGGCGGCCGAAAACCCGAGCCTTCTCACCTGCAGCGAAATCGACGTCTTGTGGCGGGTGGCGGAAGCCTTTGCCGAGACCGAGCGACAGGGTCGCGCCCGGGATGCCTATCTCTACGTCCTGGACAATTGCGAGGACACCGCCGCGCGTGTCGCCACGGTGCAGAAGGCAAGTGAACTTCTTCCCTCCACCATGCTGGAAGATCTCCTCGCAAAGGAAAAAACTCCCGCCGGTGGTCAGCCGGAATTCGAGGGTCTGAGAAACGATCTCGCGCGCCGCTTTATCAGCGAAGCCGGCGACGATGCGAAACTGGTCGTCGGCCAGCAGTATGTCACGCGTCTCGAACAACTCGCGGAACGCGAGGGGCTCGCCTCGGACGCGCTGCTGCTGGGCTGGTATGCCTATCGCAGAGACAATCTCGGCGGTGCCGAGCGCTGGTTCCGGCGCGCCTATGGCAAGGAAGAGACGGCCTCTGCTGCTGAGGGGCTGGCGCTCACCCTGGTCCGCCAGAAGTCGCCGCTCGAAGCGGAAAACGTTCTCTATCGTTTCCGGGAAAGTTCCGAAGGCACCAAGGCGGCCTATCTTTCCGCCGTCGCCAATCTTCTTGCACTCGATCCTCCGCCCATGCTGCAGGAAGAGGTTCTGGCCCGCATGGCGCCTGTCGTGATCGCCGCCCGCGATGCCGACGCGGCACAACAGTTCGGCTGGTATGCTCGAGCAATGCGGCAGCTTCGCACGGCCGCCGAGTGGTTCGGGGCAGCACTCGCCTGGAAGCCGGATGACGAGCCCTCCGCCTATGGTCTGGCGCTGACCCGCAACGACCTGGGCGACCGGGCCGCTGTAGCTTCTCTCCAGCGTGCCTGGGGCGATCGTTCAGAGCGCATTGCAAATCTCGGCAGACCATCGGTAGCGGGCGTCGATGATCGGACAGGTTACCGTCGCCAACCGCCGCTGCCGAGCGTCAGGCCCGAAGATCGCACTTCGGAAGCCTATTCGCAGCAGGACGGACAACCCTACCAGCAACCAGCGCAACGCAGCGTTCAGCAACCCAACCCGCAGCGTGCCGCTGCAACCCGGCAGCCTGTTGCCGTGCAGCCGTCGGTCCGCCAGGCAACCAGATCCGCTCAAGCAAGCTCCGGGCCGCCGTCGCGCGGTTGCGCTCTGACGGAACTCCGCCAGACCAATCCGGACCAGGCGCTATCGCGCGGCTGGTGCCTGATGGATCTGAACAGGCCACTCGAAGCCGTCAAGGCTTTCGAGGTCGCGCAAAACAGTGCTTCCGACGTGGTCCGCTCCGATGCGTCCTATGGTCGAAGCCTTGCCTATCTGCGGGCAGGCCTGACGGATCAGGCATCTGTTGCCGCCGCCGCCGCCAAGCAGACCAACTCCCGCGCCGTGGAGCTTCAGAGCGCCATTCTTGCCAATCGCGCCCAAAGCTCCTTCAACCTCGGTCGCTACCGGGAGGCGCTCATTGCGCTCGATCAGCGCGCCCAGATCACGCCGGAACAGACCGATCTGATGATCCTTCGCGGCTACGCCTACCTCAATGTCGGTCGCAAGCCCGATGCGCGAAGAATTTTTCAGGCTCTTGCATCGACCGGAAGCAAGGACGGCCAACGAGCGCTGGCCGAACTGATCTGGCCGCCGGACAATTGAAACACCGCCACAAGCTGCACTTCCAGATTAGATCCATTTGATTTTACTAAAAGTTTTAAAGCTTTTGATGAGGCTGTTCTGCGCCTCTGTTTGTTGTCACCTTTGCGGACAGTCCGAGCGATGGCCGGTTTCTGACTTTGCTTGAAAGAGCATTTCACACCGCCCGTGTTAACCTTCGGGCAAGGAATTAACCATACATATTAGATAGACGGCGAATGGGATGTCCCGAGGGCTCCCAACAGGCATGAAGCCGCCAAGCCGTACCGGTCTGAATCCGGTATTTCTCATCGACAGATTACGAAATGCTTCGCGGTATAAGCGTCGGCACCGCAGACAGGTCATGGCCTGTCCCGGCACGCTCCCGCCCGTTTCGGATTTGCCTCGCTGGGCGGCAATACACCAACTCGTCGGGTTGGTCTGACTTTCATGCGGGGACGGTTTTGGTGCAGGACACGCCGACAGAACAGGGGCGACGGAGCCAGGCGGGCAGCCTGAGCGAACGCTTGGCCTTTGCTGGCCTCGACGGGGACCTGCGCGACTTGCTGCGCCGGTGCCGGCCGCAGCTCGAACCTCATCTCAAAGCCGGATTGCGCGACTATTTTCATCGGCTGCAGTCCGTTCCCGAGGCTGCCGGTATCTTCGAAAGCGAACAGCAGATCGAACGCCTGCATGACCTCCAGGCGTCTCACTGGAGCGTGCTCAGCGACGCGCGCTTCGATGCACTGTATGCCGAACGGGTCAAACTCCTCTCCGATACCGAAAGCCGCATGGGTCTTGATCCGCGCTGGCACCTCGCCGGTCATTCGGTGATGCTCGAGCATCTGATCACCGGTGCGGTCGCCGGCATGTCATCGCGCTCCATTCTTCCGGCAAGTCGCAAGCGCGAACAGGAACTCAACGATCTCGTCAGCGCAATCGTGCGTCTCGTCATGGTCGACGCGGAGATCGCGGTGTCGTTGCGCTTTAACGAATTGCGCCTCAAGCACCAGCGCGCCCTGACCGAGCAGCGACAGGCCGATCAGGCACAGGCCGTTGAGACGTTCCTTTCCGTGGTTTCAGCGCTGGCCGATCGCGATCTGACCGCAAAGGTTCCGGACGACATGCCGGACGCCTATCGCGAACTCGGCGACATCCTCAACAGCGCCATCGGCGACATCCGCACGACATTCGAGACCGTCGGCGAAACCGGAATCCAGGCGGACATGCTGACCGACGCGCTTTCCGAGAGCGCACGCACGTTCGCCAGAACTTCCGAGAACCAGTCCGCCCGCTTGCAAAAGTCCGGCGAAACGCTTTCGTCGATCGCTGCCGGTGTCCGCCAGAGTGCCGTCGGCACGGCTGCCGCCGAAAAGGCGACGGCCGCCACACGCAGGTCAGCGGAAGACAGCGGCAAGGTCGTCGGCCAGGCAATCAGCGCCATGGCAGATATCGAAGCCTCCGCCGAAAAGATCGGCCAGATCATCGGGACGATCGACGAGATCGCATTCCAGACCAACCTCCTTGCCCTCAATGCCGGCATCGAGGCCGCCCGCGCCGGCGACAGTGGCCGCGGCTTTGCGGTCGTCGCCCAGGAAGTGAGAGCGCTCGCCCAGCGTTCCGCCGAGGCCGCCCGCGAGATCAAGACGCTCGTCAACGGCACCAAGACGCAGGTCGATGCGGGTGTCGAAATGGTTCACCGCACGCAGGGCGCCATCGATGGCATCGTCCAGCAGGTATCCGCCATCAACGACACGATTGCGGGCATTGCTCGCGATACCGGGGTCCAGGCGGAAGGCCTCGACGTCGTCACGGCACATGTCAGTGATCTCAGCCAGGAAGTCGCATCCAATGCCGTTCTGGCGCGTCGCTCGGGCGAAGGCGCGGACGAATTGCAGACGGTGATCCTGGAGCTTGGACGCACGGTTCGCGAATTCCGGATTGCGCGACAGGGCCGTTACGATGACGACCGCTCAAGGCCGGCTGCACGCCGGCCGGAAATTGCCACCGACATCTCCCCGCGGGCCGCGGCGGAACGCATCGGTTCCTCAAAGACATTTTACTCCAAACGACAAGGAATAAGCTGATGGCGGCCAAGAAAGCCGGTCCGGGAAGTTTGAAACTGTCTTCCGTGCTGGACCTCAACGAGGCGTCCGCGCTGCACGCCAAACTGCTGTCCATGCGCGGTAGCGACATCGTCATCGATGCGTCCGGTGTCGAGCGTCTCGGCGTCCAGTGCGTCCAGGTCCTCGTCGCCGGCGCAAACGCCTGGGATGACGACAAGAAGTCCTTTGCCGTCCAAAAGCCTTCCGATGCCTTCGTCAAGACGATGCAGCTCATCGGCCTCGATACACAGAATTTGGTTGCTAAGGAGATTTAGCGATGAAGAAAAAAGTCCTGACCGTGGACGATTCACGGACGATCCGGAACATGCTTCTGGTCACTCTCAACAACGCCGGTTTCGAAACCATCCAGGCTGAAGACGGCATCGAAGGTCTCGAAGTCCTCGAAGGCTGCAACCCCGATGTGATCGTCACCGACATCAACATGCCGCGCCTCGACGGCTTCGGTTTCATCGAAGGCGTTCGCCGCAACGACAAGTACCGCGCCATCCCGATCCTGGTCCTGACCACGGAAAGCGATGCGGAGAAGAAGAACCGCGCCCGCCAGGCCGGTGCCACGGGTTGGATCGTCAAGCCGTTCGATCCCGCCAAACTGATCGATGCCATCGAGCGTGTAACCGCCTGAGCCAGGAAATCCTCCCATGGATATGAACGAAATCAAAGAGATCTTCTTTCAGGAATGCGAAGAACAGCTCGCTGAACTGGAATCTGGTCTGCTGAAGCTGAACGACGGGGACCGCGACCCCGAAACGGTCAACGCCGTCTTCCGCGCCGTTCATTCCATCAAGGGTGGAGCAGGCGCCTTCGGCCTCGATGACCTCGTGGGCTTTGCCCACGTCTTCGAGACGACGCTCGACTGCGTCCGGTCCAACAAGCTCGAGCCGAACCAGGACGTTCTGAAGGTGATGCTGAAATCGGCCGACGTGCTCGCCGATCTCGTCACCGCGTCCCGTGACGGCGGTGGTGTGGACGAGGCGCGATCACGCGGCCTCGTCAAGGAACTGGAAGCCCTTGCCCATGGCGAAATGCCTTCGGCCCATGCCGAAGTCGCAAAGCCTGCAAAGGCCGAGGCACCGAAGCCGAGCGATGACAGCGGTTTCCAGCCGATCCCTTTCACCTTCGATGGTTTCGACGACGACGTCCCGGCAGCAAAAGGGTCGGTCTACGAGATCGGCTTCAAGCCGCGCCACGATCTCTATGCCAAGGGCAACGAAGCAGCCCTCCTGCTGCGCGACCTGTCCAAGCTCGGCGAGATGAGCGTCGGCTGCGACATGGAGCAGCTGCCGACCCTCGACAAGCTGGATCCGGAAGCCTCCTATTTCAGCTGGAAAATCTCCCTGACGACCGAAAAGACCGAAGCCGATATTCGCTCGGTGTTCGAATTCGCCGAATGGGACTGTGATCTCGACGTCAAGCTGGCCGCCGCAAAGCCAAGCGACGAAGAACTGCCGATGGTTCCGGTACCATTCGATCTCTCGTCGCTCGACGATGAGCTCGGCTCCGACACGAAGGCTGCCGACGAGGCAGCCGCCGTCGTGGCGACTGAAGCTGCCGCCAACGTCAGCAAGATGGCTGCCGCCGCGGCACGCGTCGAAAAGAAGGAAGCCGCAGCACCCGCGCCGGCTCCGGCCCAGGCCGCTGCCACAGCGGCCGCCGGCCAGACGATCCGCGTCGATCTCGATCGCGTCGATCGCCTGATCAACCTGGTCGGCGAGCTTGTCATCAACCAGGCGATGCTCTCGCAGAGCGTCATCGAAAACGATGCCAGCGGCACCTCCGCCGTCAATATGGGTCTCGAAGAGCTGCAGCAGCTGACGCGCGAGATCCAGGACTCGGTCATGGCGATCCGCGCGCAGCCGGTCAAGCCGGTCTTCCAGCGCATGTCGCGTATCGTCCGCGAAGTCGCAGACATGGTCGGCAAGCAGATCCGTCTGGTCACCGAAGGCGAGAACACCGAAGTCGACAAGACGGTTATCGACAAGATCGCCGAGCCGTTGACCCACATGATCCGAAACGCTGTCGACCACGGCATCGAAAGCCCTGAAAAGCGCGAAGCCGCCGGCAAGGATCCGGAAGGCACGATCAAGCTTTCGGCCAAGCATCGTTCGGGCCGCATCCTGATCGAACTGATCGACGACGGTGGCGGCATCAACCGTGAGCGCGTCAAGCAGAAGGCAATCGACAACGACCTGATTTCGCCGGATGCCAATCTGTCGGACGAGGAAATCGACAACCTCATCTTCGCGCCGGGCTTCTCGACGGCCGACACGATCTCCGACATTTCCGGCCGCGGCGTCGGCATGGATGTGGTCAAGCGTTCGATCCAGGCACTTGGCGGCCGTATCTCGATCTCCTCGCGCCCGGGTCTGGGCTCGACCTTCACCATGAGCCTGCCGCTCACGCTCGCCGTCCTTGACGGCATGGTGGTAACGGTTGCCGGCCAGACGCTTGTCGTGCCGTTGACGGCGATCGTGGAGACATTGCAGCCGGAAGCGTCTGCCATCCACTCGTTTGGCGCAACGCAGCGGCTCATCTCGATCCGCAACTCGTTCTGCCCGCTGGTCGATGTCGGCCGCATCCTCAACTTCCGCGCCACACAGGCAAATCCGGTCGAGGGCGTGGCACTGCTGGTCGAATCCGAAGGCGGCGGTCAGCGCGCGCTGATGGTCGATGCCATCCAGGGTCAGCGTCAGGTCGTCATCAAGTCGCTGGAAGCCAACTACACCCATGTTCCGGGCATTGCCGCCGCCACCATCCTTGGTGATGGCCGCGTCGCTCTCATCCTGGATGTGGACGCGGTGGTTGCGGCATCCCGCGGTCAGTCGCTCAGTCCGGAGATGTCGCTCGCTGCGACAGGTTGAACACAATGTCCTACGCTGTGAAAAATCTGACGCAGGCAAGCCGGGAGCTGATCGCTTTCCGGATCGGCGATCAGGAATTCAGCGTCAACATCATGTCTGTCCGCGAAATCCGCGGATGGACGCCGGCAATGCAGCTGCCGCACGCTCCCGCCGATGTGCGCGGCGTGATCAATCTGCGCGGCGCCGTGCTGCCGATCGTCGATCTGTCGGCGCGGCTTGGAATGAAGGATGCCGAACCGACGGCGCGTCACGTCATCATCGTTGCGCAGGTCGGGAAACGGATTGTCGGCCTGCTGGTCGAGGCCGTTTCCGATATCCTTACGATTACAGAAGAGAATATCCAGCCTGTGCCGGAGATTTCCTCCGACCTGGCGAAACAATACGCGAAGGGCATTCTGGCGTTCGATAAGCGGATGATCTGCATGATCGAGCTGGATCATCTCTTCCCCGAGACGTACCTCGAAAAGGAAAGCGAAGCCGCATGATGCCCCTGGGCGCCATAGAAGCCAGACAGTCGCCGGACGAAGTCCTCGCCAGCGGGGAATACCCGTTGACGCGCCGCGACCTGTCGGAGATTGCGGCGATGATCTACGCCGATGCCGGGATCTACCTCAACGATTCCAAGGCGTCGCTCGTCTATTCCCGCTTGTCCAAGCATATCCGCAACCTCGGACTGCGGGGCTTTCGGGAATACTGTACCCTGGTCGCCTCTGTCGAGGGCGCTCCGGCACGCCGGGAGATGCTGTCGCATCTGACGACGAACTTCACCCGTTTCTTTCGAGAGAACCACCACTTCGAGCACCTTCGGGACGAGGTCCTGCCCGGGCTGATCCAGCGTGCCCGCAATGGCGGACGTGTGCGCATATGGTCGGCGGCCTGTTCCGACGGGCAGGAGCCCTATTCGATCGCGCTGACGGTGCTGGGCCTTCTTCCCAACGCTGCCGACTATGATTTCCGCATCCTGGCAACCGATATCGACCCTAAGATCCTGGCTGCCGCGCGGGCAGGAGCCTATGACGAAGGTGCCCTCGAAACTGTTTCCCCGGCCATGCGCAAGCAGTGGTTCCGCGAGGTCGACGTCGGTGGCCGCCGCAAGTTCCAGGTCGATGATCGCGTCAAGAAGCTTATCACCTTCAACGAACTGAACCTGATGGCGCAATGGCCCTTCAAGGGTGGTTTCGACATCATCTTCTGCCGCAACGTCGTGATCTATTTCGACGAACCGACCCAGGTGAAAATCTGGTCGCGCTTCTCCCAGCTTCTTCCGGAAGGCGGCCATCTCTATATCGGCCATTCGGAGCGGGTATCGGGCGAAGCGAAGAACACGTTCGATAATATCGGCATCACGACCTACAAATATATGGGCAAGAATGCCGGGAGGAAGGCATGATCGCACCGGCCAGAGTTCTCGTCGTCGACGATAGCCCGACCATGCGAGGCCTGATCACGGCCGTCCTCAATTCCGATCCCGATGTCAGCGTCGTCGGGCAGGCCAGCGATGCGATGGAAGCGCGTAGCGCCATCAAGCAGCTCAATCCTGATGTCGTGACGCTGGACATCGAGATGCCGAACATGAACGGCCTCGACTTCCTCGAAAAGATCATGCGTCTGCGTCCGATGCCGGTCATCATGGTCTCGACCATGACCCAGCGCGGCGCCGACGCAACGCTTGCCGCGCTCGAAATCGGTGCGTTCGACTGCGTCGGAAAGCCTGTGCCGGGAGACGTTCGCCCGTTCATGGATCTGGCTGAAAAGGTAAAGGCCGCCGCACGCTCTGCACGCCGGCAGGTCAGTACTCCGGTCTCAATGGTCCCGACGCCGGCATCAGATTACCGCAATGGTCGCAAGGTTGTGGCGATCGGATCTTCTACCGGTGGCGTTGAAGCGTTGATCGCAGTGCTTCAAAAGTTTCCGCTGAACTGCCCACCGACTGTAATCACTCAACATATGCCGTCCACGTTTACGAAAAGTTTTGCTGAACGGCTTAATCGTATCTGCGCTCCTGTGGTGCAGGAAGCGACCGATGGTGCGCGTCTCGAGATCGGCAAGATCTATCTCGCGCCTGGTGGCGACCGGCACCTTCAGGTGGTCAATCCGTCGGCGCCATGCTGCCGGCTGGTCGAACGCGATCCGGTGAACGGCCACAGGCCCTCCGTCGATGTCCTGTTTGATTCGGTCGCGGAGTTGGCGGGTCGCAATGCGGTCGGGGCTATCCTGACGGGCATGGGTCGCGACGGGGCTTCGGGACTGTTGAGGATGCGCAGCGCAGGCGCTCGCACGATCGGCCAGAACGAAAAGACATGTGTGGTCTACGGCATGCCGAGGGTCGCCTACGAAATTGGTGCAGTCGAGCAGCAGCTGCCGCTCGGCTCCATCGGAGACGAAATACTGAAACTAACTGCCGCCCGAAAAGAAGGTACCGAATAATGTCCCTCGCTGAAAAAATCAAAGTTCTGATCGTCGACGATCAGGTCACCAGCCGACTGCTGCTCAGCGACGCTCTGACACAGCTCGGTTTCAAGCAGATCACTGCCGCCGGCGATGGTGTGCAGGGCATGAAGATCATGGCCGAGCAGCCGCATCACCTGGTGATCTCGGACTTCAACATGCCGAACATGGACGGTCTGGGCCTGCTGCAGGCAGTGCGCACCAACCCGAATACCAAGAAGGCAGCGTTTATCATTCTGACGGCGCAGGGCGATCGCGCTCTGGTTCAGAAGGCTGCTCAGCTCGGCGCCAACAACGTGCTCGCCAAGCCATTCACAATCGAAAAGATGAAAGCTGCTATCGAGGCGGTGTTCGGAGCCCTTAAATGAACGACCCGGCAGGTGCCAAACGCGTCCATATTATCCAGGGCGAATTCAAGGTCGAAAGCGATCCCAATGTGGTTTTGTCGACGATTCTTGGCTCGTGCGTGGCTGCCTGCCTTCGTGATCCTGTCGCCGGTGTCGGCGGCATGAACCACTTCCTGCTTCCGGGCTCGGGCGGGGCAGCGTCGTCGGGGGGCGACGCGACCCGCTACGGCGTGCACCTGATGGAGTTGTTGATCAACGGTCTCCTGAAAAAGGGTGCCCGTCGTGATCGGCTCGAGGCAAAGATCTTCGGCGGCGCAAAGACGATTGCCAGTTTCTCCAATGTCGGCGAACAGAATGCGGCCTTCGCCGTGGAGTTCCTGCGTGACGAAGGCATTCCGGTGGTGGGGTCCTCGACCGGAGGCGATCACGGCCGCAAGCTGGAATTCTGGCCGGTCAGCGGCCGTGCCCGGCAATATCCTCTCACAGGCGCCGAAACGCAAAAGACGGTTGCGCTGGAGCAGCGTCCTGTCCGTACGCCACCAAAGCCCGTCGAAAGCTCGATCGAATTCTTTTAATTCTTACGCCTGGGTAAAGACGAGGAAATTCATGACTGAAATCACCGCCCCGATACGCGATTCCCTTGAGGAATCTCTGCCCGAGGTACTGATGCGCCTCGTCTCGGAGCTGCACGATGTCGCCTATCTGATCGAGCGTATCGAACCGCAGGTGTTGGAACTGGGCGGCCCGGGCCTGCTTCATTCGCCCGACAGCGTGAAAGTGCTGCAGGGCATCGATCTCGCGGTGCAGAAAACGCGGGGTCTCGCAGAGTTCATCGATACCGTCACCGCGAGCATTCCGAGCGACTGGATGGTGGATCTGTCGACGGCTCTCAGCCTCGTCAAACTTGCCGACATGCAGAAGGCGCTGGCCAACGGGATGCGCCACGGCCACTCCCAGCCGCTCAACAAGGCCGCTGGAGACTTCGATTTCTTCTGACGTCACAGACTGTCTCTGACCCTGCTGCCAGGCCGCGTTGCAATCATCATGCGGCAACCAGACACGACGTTTCGAAACGCTCGCGCAAGCTTCGCTCCCTAGGGTGATGCTGGGCATAGGCTCGAGATGTTATCTGGCGGCGTGGGACAGAATGAATCTGTTATCTCAATTTCCAACAATATTCAAAAATCTGGCCAGTCTTGGCCAGACACGATTGATCGCGCTGGGCGCCGTCGGCGTCGTTTCGATAGCGATCGTTCTGGCCGCTGCCCTTTATGTGAACAAGCCCTCCTATGAGGGACTGTATGTCGGTCTGGAAACAGCCGATCTCAATCAGATCAGCATCGCCCTTGCGGAAGCCAACATGCCCTTTGAGGTTGGCTCTGATGGCGCAAGCATCCAGGTGCCTGTCGGTATGACCGGCAAGGCGCGTCTGATGCTCGCAGAACGCGGCCTGCCCAACAGCGCCAATGCCGGCTACGAGCTGTTTGACAATGTCGGTTCGCTCGGTCTGACCTCCTTCATGCAGGAAGTCACGCGGGTGAGGGCGCTCGAAGGCGAAATCGGCCGTTCGATTCAGCAGATCTCCGGCGTGTCGGCCGCACGCGTCCACATCGTCATGCCTGATGCCGGCAACTTCCGTCGCGGCGAGCAGAAGCCGACGGCGTCCGTGATGATCCGTGCGAACGCATCCGCCGGTCGCAAAGCCGCTGCGTCTATCCGCCATCTCGTCGCCTCGGCCGTCCCGGGCCTCGAAGTCGACGACGTCACGATCCTCGATTCAACCGGCCAGCTTCTCGCCTCGGGTGACGATGGCAGCAACAGCCAGATCAGCCGTTCGCTCGGTGTGGTCCAGTCGGTCCAGCAGGAAATCGAAAACAACATCGACAAGGCGCTGGCACCCTTTCTCGGAATGGATAACTTCCGCTCCAGCGTGACTGCCGCCCTCAACACCGACAGCCAGCAGATCCAGGAAACCGTTTTCGACCCGAACTCCCGCGTTGAACGGTCGGTGCGCTCCACCAAGGAAGCTTCCAAGTCGCAGCAGGCCCAGAACGACAGCGCGACCACGGTCGAGCAGAACGTTCCCCAGGCCGCTCCTCAGGCCGGCGGCGACGGCGCTCCTAAATCCTCCGACCAGTCGGACAAGAAGGAAGAGCAGACCAACTACGAAATCAATCAGAAGACCACGGCGACAGTTCGCAACGGCTATCAGATTGAAAAGATTTCGATCGCCGTCGTCGTCAACAAGGGCCGTATTGCCAAGATGGTGGGCGAGCCCGCGGATCAGGCAAAGGTCGACGCCTATCTTGCCGAAATGCAGAAGATCGTGTCTTCGGCTGCCGGCATCAGCAGCGACCGCGGCGATGTCGTCACACTCACGGCCATGGATTTCGTCGAAACCCAGCTTCTCGACGAGGCCGCTTCGTCTGGTCCGGGTATGATGGAAGTGCTCAACCGTAATATCGGCGGCATCATCAACTCGCTTGCGTTCGTTCTTGTCGCCTTCCTCGTGGTCTGGCTTGGCCTTCGTCCTCTGGTGCGCACCGTCGGTGGCAACACCAGCGTCCCGGCCGGAGAGCTTACCGCCGATGCGGCCGGCCTCGAACTTCCCGACTTCTCACCGGGTGGCGCAAGCCCGGCGCTCATGGATGGCTTCGGCGCCGACTTCGGTTTCGACAGCTCGGACGATCTTATGGGCGGTGCCGACGACGGCGGCTTCAACCGCCGGGTCAAGGAAGGTCCGGAAAAACGTCTCTCCCGCATGGTCGAGATCTCCGAAGAGCGGGCCGCGAAAATCCTGCGCAAGTGGGCGATCGACAAAGCAGCCTAAACTGCCTTCACAAACATATGATCACAACAGGCCGGGCTCGTCCCGGCCTTGCTGCGTGGGCATTGCCATACAGTTGGCGCATTTTAGCCTCATTGATGAAGCCTTTATGGATGGAAGTGGGCAAAATCGGCGCTCGCGGCATAGCATTTCCAAAAGCGATTCCTACAATGGCCCTGATTCGTACGGCAACGTCTAGGCTTTGCACATGTGAAGTCTGATTCGGAATGGACCGGTCACGCCAGGGTATCGGCACCCGGAACTGCCTTAATTCTGGAAGCGGATGCCATACGTCGTTTGAACATACCGGTGTCGCCCTTCGGGGAGAGGAGCCGGTGGGGAGCAGATAACGGTGGAGTTGCCTGAAGCAGAGATGACGATCGACCAGCGCGCGTATCACGATGGACCTGGGTCGAAAATTATCTCCCGTGAACAACTGGTAAGACGGCTTTCGATCTTGTCGAGATCGAACAACGTTCAGGCTATCATGCGGCTGCTCGCAGACTACGTTGGCGCTTCGCATTTTCTTCTCGCCCGCTACGACCTCGTCCAGGAACACGGTCTCGATTTCATCGTAACCTCCAACTGGCCATTCGATCTCGTCCGACGGCTCGGGGCGGATCTGGCGAGTGGTTATGCGCGTTCGACGGAACTCGAAAAGTGTCTGTCGCTGCTGACCCCGAGCTTCGCGCTCCTGCCCGATGACATCACGCCGCCGGACGACATCAGCCGCCAATACTGTTCGCTGACATTCTGCGTCGGCAAAACCCGTTTCTCTCTGATGCTGCTTTTCCTGGAAGGCATCATCCTGTCACAGGAAAGACTTCGCGAAGTCGGACTGTTTGCATCCTATGGCGCAAGCTTTGCCGAGGCGCGCGATGCCAAGGCTGAACGCGACTTCGAACTGACGGAACGCGAGCTGGAATGCCTGTTCTGGATCGCCGAGGGCAAGACCAGCGATGAGATAGCGGTGATCCTCGGGATCTCCCGCAATACGATCAACAACTACATCACCAGCGTGATGCGTAAGACGGCAACCAAAACGCGGTCGGAAGCGATCGCTTATGCCGTACGCAACAATCTGGTTTAGGAAGGCTTGGGGCAACAATGGGCTTTTCCCGCGGTGGAACGTCAGATGGACCGGGCAGCATCCAGTATCTGCGTCTTCAGCGAGCCTCCAGTCGTTCTGACATATTTCCCAAACTCGTCGCAATGCAGAGGAACCTCAAGGCGCGGCACTTTGCTGTGTTTCGTGTTACCGGCGCCGGGCTTCCCAACAAGCGCAAGCTGGTCTGCGAGCTGGACAACTGGGGCGCCGGAAGCGGGGAGCATCAGGGCGTACTCGTGAGCTCCTACGGCGATATGTTTCTCGATCATATCGAAATGTCGATCCTGCCGATCGTGTGGACCGGCACGGAAAAAGGGGCCTATAGCGAGGCCGGCGATTTTTCCTCGCTCGTGCGCAAGATCGACGACCGGATCATGCCATCGTCAGGAATTGCATTCCCGGTGCGGTTGGGTGCTCTCGGGAATGGCTACGTCACGTTTTTGTCGGGCTCGCTGGAGCTGGGCAGCAATCTGATCATCGACCAGCACGTTAGAAGTTGTCAGGTCATGATGGACCTTCTAGCACTCGATGAGCGTCGAAGCGTGCCGGCCGAATCCTTGAGCGAACGGGAAGTGGCGTGTCTTCAACTGGCCGGCGACGGTCGTATCAGCGAAGAGATCGCCGAGAAGCTTGGCCTCTCCGTTCACACTGTCAACGCCTATCTCGGCTCCGCGACGATCAAGCTCAATTCCGTGAACCGCATCCAGGCGATCGCCAAGGCGATCCGCCTCGGCTACATCCACTGAAGTCTCTATTTCGATGAAAGCTGGGCGACGGCAAGCAGCGTATCGGAGCTGATGCGTGTCGTGCCGGTGGTTGTGAGCAGCGTCAGCGCCGGCGATGTCGTCGAACTGTTCTCGGAATCGTAGAGCGCAGTGTATTGCTTGATCAACTTGGTCACGTAGTCCGGATCCTGAAGCTGCGAGATGTCGACGTATTTCTCGATCATGCTCGCCTGCTGATCCGTATCCATGTTGGATATGTAGTCGGACATGCTGAACGTCGTCTTGAAGAACTCGAACAGCGCCGTGTCGCCAAGGATCGTATAAGCGCTCGTAACGTCCGCCGCCTTGCGCTCGAAATACAGCGCCAGCCGCACGCCCTCGTTGGATTCCCCCTCCTGCTCTTCAAGCGTCTGTTGCTTGTAGTTGTTGACGGTCGCCAGCACGTCGCCGCGCTGCTGGATCGTGCCCACGGGCTGCGCAGAAAGGTTGCCTTCGCTATCGAAGTTGAACGATGCCACGATCTCAGCAAACACGCCGTTGGCAAGACTGTTCACATAGCTTTTGGGATTGTCGAGATCGGACGAGAACATGTTCTTCAGCTCGTCCTTGGTGACCGATTTGGGATCGATCCCCTTCGATTCGAGCACGAAGGACACCAGGCGGTCGTCGGCAATAAGCTCGGCGGCCGTGGTGATCGTCTGCATCTGGGTATTGTAGTAGTCGATCTCCTTGTCGGCAGCTTCCTCCGCCTTCTCGCGAGCGCTGCCCTTGAGAAGTTTGAGCTGTTCCGTCTTGTAGTCTGTCGCGAAATTGCTGATGACGCTGGCTGACTGGACGAGGAGCGGCGTGTCGATATCGCCTTCCGCGTCGAAGTTGAACGCCTTGACCAGATTGACGTACCGGTCGTCTTTCAGCTGGTTGACGTAGCTCTTCGGGTCGTTCGGATCACTTGCCAGAATATCCTTGAGCCGGCTCTTGCTGACATCGGCCGGATCGATCCCATAGGCGCGCAGGGCGACGTCCCAGATCTCCGTCACATCGTCATTGGTATCGTCGTCGTCGTCTTTATTCGAACTTAGAAAGTCATCGACGCTTTTCACCTCGGCGATGCGCGTCTGATAGTTGGTGACCGCATTGGTGACCGCATCTTCCTGGTTGGCCTTGAAGGCCGTCTGGTAGGAGGTGCTGGTAGACGCCAGCTGGGTCTGGTTCTGAGCGGTCTCGCCAGTGGCGATCGAACCGTCGCTCTGGAAATTGAACATCGCCTTGACGCCGGTATAGCCGAGCGTCGCTGCAGCCGAATCGCTGGTCAGCAGCGACCGGATCGTGGAGGTGAACTGCACTTTGACGCTGAAGGCCGTGGTCAGATACTCGACCATCCGCGGGTCGTCGACCAACTCGTCGACACTGGTCATCGAGGCAATATTGGTTTCCCAGTAGGTCTGGTTGGCGGCCGCGAGCGTGTCGGATGGGAACGTCGATTTGTTGTAGACGTAATCGAGCCTCAGCGATTCGATCTGGCCGCTCGTCTGGGCGCTGTCGCCGTCTGCGACCGTGCCGTCAGCCTGGAAGTTGAACGCTTCGGCAAGCGCCACGAACTTGTCGCTGCCGGTCTGGTTGGCAAAGCTGTTCGGGTCTTCGAGATCGCTGGTCAACACCTGCTTCAGATAGCTGGTGGACGTGTACTTGGCATCGAGCCCGAATGAGTCGAGCACATATGTCTTCAGCCGGCTGTTCGACAGGAGGTCGTCGACATCGGTGATATTAGCGATGGCCTTGCTGTAATAGTCGACCTCGGACTGAATATCCTTTTCTTCCTGATCGAAGGAATCCTGATACGCCTTGACGAGATTATCTTCCTGAACCGAAGTCTGCGCTTCGGCGGTCTTCGTGCCGAAGTTGAAAGCCGCCGCCATGGTCGCATAGCGCTTGTCGGTCAGCGAATTGGCAAAGCTTGCAGTATCGCTGAGATCGCTCTCCAGGACCTTCTTCATGAAGGCCTTTCCGTAGGTCATTTCCTCAAGGCCATAGGCCTTCATCGCATAGGAATACAGCCGATAGTCATCGACGAATTCGTCGGCTGTCGTCACCTTGTCGATATTGGCTTCGTAATATTCGGTATCGCGAGCGACCGTGCCCTGGTTGGCGACGCGGTCAAGCGACGACTTCATGTCGCGGTTGACGATCAGATAGCTCGTATAGGTCGACAGCGTCGTCGAAGTCATGGTCTTCACCCTTAAAGATCGGGCTTCATTCCCGGGCATCGCCGCTTGATTCGGCAGTCAAATGCCGAATCAAGCATATGTACCAGAGACCCGGTTAAGCGGAGCTTTACGATCCGCGGTACGACGCCTTTTAGTTCGCCGTCGCGGCCATGCCGGCCAAACCGCGCATGGACGGTACGAAGGCTGCGTCCTGAAGACTGCGCTCGAGAAACCGGGTGTTCTCGTCAGGATTGGCCGAGGGCGAAAGGAAGCTGATGTAGTTGATTTCGACGCTCGCCTTTTCGGCCTGAAGCGTCAGCTGAGCATGGATCGTCACGCCACGCGGCTTGATCTCCAGGTCCAGCGTGACCGATGGGTGCGTATCCCAGTCGAGATGATAGTCGCCACCGACGCCGAAATTCACGGTGCCGGGATGGAAATACAGCTCGGCCGCCGAAGAGACGAGGTCCGAGATATTGGCATGATACTCAAGCCGCAAAAGCGAAATGAGATCGGCCGCATCGATGAGCCGTAATTCGGATGCAAGCGGGCCGATGGCCTTTGCGAGAATTTCTTCACGTACGGCGGAATAGGAGCATTTTTTCATTCTGTCAGCGCATCCGTTTGTTCTGACGACGTCCCGCATAGATCCGATGGATCAGTTCAGCGACCGCCTTATAAAAAACCGATGGGATGACGCTATCAACCGAGACTTGCGCAAACATGGAACGGGCGAGCGGTGGGTCTTCAAAAATCGGTATTCCGTGCTCCTGAGCAATTTCGCGGATTCGCATCGCAATCAGATCCTGGCCCTTGGCAACCACAACCGGAGCTTCCGATTCTTGCGCGACATACCGCAATGCGATCGCATAATGGGTCGGGTTGGTGATGATCAGTGTGGCGCGCGGAACGCTGTTGATCATGCGCCGACGGGCGCGATCACGAGCAATCGAACGCTGCCGGGCCTTGACGAAAGGGTCGCCCTGCGACTGCTTCATCTCGTCCTTGATTTCCTGCTTGGTCATCCGAAGCTCGGTAAACCAGTGGAAACGCGTCCAGGCGATATCCAGCGCTGCAACCAGAAACGTGCAGGCCAGAACGACGATGATCATCTTCTTGATGATTCGCGCCAGAATCGGAAAAAGCGTCTGCGGGTCGGAAAAGATCGAATCGAGCAGTTTGAAATACTCGTTGCGCAGCGACAGGTACATGATGATGCCGGCGGCGACGATCTTGATCAGCGATTTGCCGAAATGGACCATGCCCTGCATCGAGAAAAGCCGCTTGAACCCGGACATCGGCGAGATCCGGTTCCACTGCGGCCTGATTCGTTCGAGAATGAACGACGGCATGTGCTGACCTGCCGACGCAAGCAACCCGAAGCCCATGAACAGGACGGCTGCCGGAAGCATGAAATAAGCGCTCTGAAGCAGCACATAGGCGCAGAGCGACACCAGGTCCGCGCTCGAATCGATGCGCCACTGTTCGGGGCGTTCGACCAGATCTTTAAGAACCTCAGCCAGATGAGCGGTATTTTGCGGCAGGAAGAAGATCAGGTAGATGTAGAAGGCAAGCGTCGAGGCGAAGATCGCCACCTCGGACGAGATCGCGATGTTGCCCTTGTCCATCGCGTCCTGGATTTTTTTACCAGTCGGGTCTTCGGTTTTGCTGTCTTTATCCTGATCGTCGGACAAGAGCCAACTCCTGCTTCATCGGCAGCAAGCTTAGCAGAAGCACGGCGCGGTGGCATCTGTCCGCCCGTGCCGCGCCGCAAGGTTTACCGGTTTCTCACAGATGCTTTGAACCCAACGGCCGTCGAGCGGTTCACCGCGACGCGGTGAACCTTACTTATGCGACATAGCGGGCAATCACGGCGGAGATCTGGTCCGGGCTCAACGATCCCATCTGCGTATCGATCAACGCCGCAAGCTGGTCGCTCGTCAGATGCGAGATGTCTGCCGTCGATATGCCGGAGATCCCCGAGGCACTGATGAGCGAGATGTCTTCGGCCGAGAATGTCGCAAGGCCCGCATCCGTCAGTGCGGAAATCTGTGCCGACGTCATCGCGTTGACCTGCAGCGGTGTGAGGGCCTCTGCCTGTGCCGTGGTGAGCGACGCGATGACCAGCGTGCTCAAGCTTGAGATCGCACCGGTGCTGAAGGCGGCAATCTCCTCGGTGGTGAAGCCGAGAATATCGTCGGCGCCGATGCCAGATGCCTGAAGCGCGCCCAGGGCCCCGACCTGATCGACCGACAATGCGGCGAGCTGATCGGTGCTCATGGCGACGATCTGGTTGTAGCCGAGGCCGGCCACCTGGCTGGTCGTCAGCGCGCCGATCTGGATCGTGGAAAGACCTGCGATGATGCTGACCGGCAGTCCCTTGACCGAAGTCGGGTTGAGAACGGCCAGTTCTTCGAGTGTGAACGTGCCGAAATCGTCTGCCGAAATCCCCCCAAGTCCGTTGGCGCTGAGGCCCGCAAGCTGTTCGGTCGAAAGCGCGTCGATTTGCTGCGAACTCATGGCGTCGATCTGCAGGCTTGTCAGGCCGCCGACGCTTCCGGCACTCAGAGAAGCAATCTGATCGTTAGAAAGCGCGGCAATAAAGCCGGTCGAAAGGCCCTTGATTGCGGATGAGCTGATCGCTGCCAGATCCGCCGTCGAGAAGGTTTCGAAATCTTCCGACGAGAGCCCCATCAGCGCGCCGGAACTCAGCGCCGCAATCTGGCTTGTCGTGAACGCGTCGATCTGCTCGGTATTGAGAGCCGCGATCTGAACACTGCCGAGACCGGAAATGCCGCCGGCACCGATCGCTGCGATCTGTTCGACCGAAAGTGCTGCGATATAGTCTGTGCCGAGCGAGGCCATCTGCTTGGAGGTCAGGGCGCCGACCTGGTCGGTCGTCAGCGCTTCCAGGTGATCGACGCTGATGGCGTTGATCTGGCTGGTGGAGAGACCCGAGATCGCCGCCGGGCTCAAGGCCGCGATCTGCTCCGTCGTGAAGGCGCCGATCGTTGCCGTCGAAAGTCCACCAACGCTGGCCGAGCTGATGGCCGCAAGCTGCTGGCTCGAGAGAACGGCGAGATCGCCGGTGTCGAGCGCTGCAATCTGCTTGGACGTGAAAACCGCGATCTGCGTGGTCGTCAAAGCTTCGATCTGCATCGAACTCAAGGCGGCGATCTGCGCCGTCGAAAGTCCTGCAATGCCGCCGGTACCGAGCACGGAGATCTGCTCGACCGAAAACGCCGACAGCATTGCTGTGGAAAGGCCAGGCATCGCCTTCGAACTGATCGCGGCAATGTCACTGGTCGAGAACGCTTCGATATCGTCCTGGCCAAGCGCGGCAAGCTGTGTGGATGTGAGCATGCCCACCTGATCGGAGGTGAATGCCTCCACCTGATCGACCGTCAAGGCGGCAATCTGGATCGCCGAGAGGCCTGATATCGCGCCTGTGTTGAGCGCCGCGATATCGTTCGGAGACAGCATCGCCAGATCGTCCGTGCCGAGCACCGCAAGCTGGCGGGACGTCATCACCGAGAACTGTGCAGTCGTCAGGGCTTCAACCTGCAGCACGCTCAGGGCATTGATCTGGGCGGTCGACAGGCCTGCAATGCCGTCGGCGCTCAAGGCCGCGATCCGGTCGGTCGAAAGTGCCGCGATCATCGACGTCGACAGGCCGGGCACGGCTTTGGACGTGATGGCGGCGATGTCGGATGTCGAGAATGTCTCGATGTCGTCAAGTCCGAAGGCTGCGATCTGGCCTGAGCTCAAGGTGGCGATCTGGCTGGATGTCAGTGCCTCCGACTGGCTCGTGCTGAGCGCTGCGATCTGGACCGTCGAAAAAGCGGCGATCACCGACGGGTTGAGCGCCGAAATGTGATCGGCCGAGATGGCAAGAATGTCGTCGGTGCCGAGCGCTGCCACCTGCCTCGATGTCAGGGCCGAAAGCTGGCCGGTGGTAAGTGCGCCGACTTGATCGGTGCTCAGAACGTTGATCTGGGCCGTTGTCAGCCCGGCAATGCCGCCGGTACCTAGTGCAGAGATCTGATCGGCGGAGAAGCTGGCAATCGTCGCTGTCGAGATCCCCTGCATGGCCGACGAACTGATCGCCGAAAGATCGCCGGTGCTGAATGTCGCCAAGTCGTCCGTGCCAAGCGATGCGATCTGCGTCGAACTCAGCATGGCAACCTGAACGGACGTTAGAGCTTCGACCTGATCGCTGCTCATGCTGCTCATCTGGGCCGTTGTCAGCCCCGCAATGGCGGCCGTGTTGAGCGCTTCGATCTGATCGTGCGAGAAGGCAGCGATCCCGGATGTGCCGAGCGCCGAAATCTGCCGCGAGGTCAGGTTCTTGATCTGGCTCGTGGTCAGCGCAGACAGGTGATCCGTGCTCATCGCCCCGACCTGAGCCGTCGTCAGGCCGGCGATATTGGCGGTGCCTAGCGCTTCGATCTGGTCTGCCGAAAAGCCCGCGATGGTCGCGGTCGACAGACCCTGCATCGCAGCCGAGCTGATCGCTGCGATATCGGCCTCCGAGAAGGTCGAAAGATCGTCGGCGCCAAGCGCTGCAATCTGCGATGAACTGAAGGCGCCAACCTGGGTCGCAGTGAAGGCCTCGACCTGAGCGGTGCTAAGGACGCTGATCTGAGCGCTCGAAAGCCCCGTAACGCCGCTAGAACTCAGAGCGGCGATCTGGCCGGCCGAAAGGGCCGCGACATCTTCCGTATCCAGCGCTGCGATCTGCTTGGAGTTGAGAACGGCAATCTGGGACGATGACAGCGATCCGATCTGGTCGCTTGTCAGAGACTGGATCTGCTTCGTCGACAGCCCGGACAGTCCAGCTGCACTCAGCGCTGCGACCTGATCGGTGGTCAGTGCTGCGATCACGGCGGTCGAAAGCCCGACGATGAGGTCGGAGCCGATCGCTGCAATATCCTGCGTCGAGAATTTGCCGATATCGGCAGTGTCGAGCGCCGTCGCCTGCCGGGAATTGAGGGCCGCGACCTGCTTGCTTGTCAGCGCCTCGATCTGCGCCGAGTCCATGGCGTCGATCTGCCTGGTGCTGAGACCGGCTATGCCGGCTGTGCTGAGCGAATCGACCTGGTCGACCGACAGTGCCGCGATCATGTCGGTGGAGAGGCCGGCAATGGCGTCCGAGCCGATCGCGGCGATATCTGCGGTGGAGAATGTGGCGATATCGTCGGTGCCGAGCGCTCCAAGCTGCTTGGAGCTGAGCGCGCCGACCTGCGAGGCCGTCATGGCTTCGACCTGCGCCGTGCTCAACGCACTCAGCTGGCCGGTCGAAAGCCCGGCGACACCCGCCGCGCTAAGCGCCGCGATCTGGGAGGTCGTCAGCACGGTCACGTCGCTGGCGCCGAGAGCACCGACCTGCGCCGAGGTCAGTGTCGCGAGCTGCTTCGTGGTGAGGACCGAAACCTGGTCGGATGTCAGCGCATCCACCTGTTTCGTCGTCAGTCCGGAAATGCCGTTCGTGCTGAGCGCCGCGATGGCTGCGGTCGAAAGAGCAGCGATCACCGATGTTGAAAGCCCGGCAACCGCGCTGGAGCTGATCACGCCGAGGTTCTTGGCGGAAAACGCCTCGATATTGTTGGAGATGATCGCCACGATCTGCGACGAGCTCAGAACCGCAGCCTGGCGGGTGGACAGCGCTGCGATCTGATCCGAGGAGAGCGCGGCAATCTGGCTCGTGGTCAGGCCGACAACACCGGTGGAACTGAGTGCGTTCACCTGGCTCGAGGAAAGAGCGGCAATATCTGTAGTCTCAAGAACAGAGACCTGCAGCGAGGTCAGCGCCGACACCTGCTTCGTGGAAAGGATCGCGATCTGACCAGCGCTCAGGGCATCGACCTGCCGTGTCGTCATGCCGGAGATACCGGCTGTGCTGATCGCCACGATCTTCTCGCTCGACAGGCTGGCGATCGTTGACGTGGACAGACCCGAAATTGCGCCCGAACCGATCGCCGAAATCTCCTTGGTCGAGAATGTCGCGATGTCGTCGGTCCCGAGTGCAGCAAGCTGCGAGGATGTGAGTGCACCGATCTGATTGGAATTCAGCGCTTCGGCCTGATCGACCGACAGAACGGCGAGTTGTCTGGTGCTGAGACCCCCAACGCCGGAGGCGCTTAGGGCTGCGACCTGCATGGAAGATAGCCGTGCGATGTCGGCGGTATCAAGCGCTGCGACCTGCGTCGATGTCAGGGCCGCCATCTGCTTGGAGCCGAGCACCGTGATCTGTGCGGATGTGAGAGCCTCGACCTGATCGACGCCAAGCGCTGCCACTGCGGAGGCGCTCAGTGCGGCGACCTGCGCCGTGGAGAGAACCGCAATGTCGCTCGCGCCGAGCGCTGCGATCTGTGTCGGTTTCAGGGCGGCGATCTGCTGGGTGCTCAACGCTCCGATCTGGGATGTCGCAAAAGCTGCGATCTGGCCTGTACCAAGTGCCGCCAGGGCACCTGTCCCAAGCGCTGCGATCTGGCTTGCGGAGAGCGACGAGATCGCATCCTCCGACAGCCCGCCAACCGCGCTCGATCCGATTGCTGCAATATCGAGCGTTGAGAAGGTGGCGATGTGATCATCGTCGAACGCCGAGAGCTGTTTCGACGACAGGGCGCCGACCTGTGCCGACGTCAGGCTTTCGGCCTGCCGGGTCGACATTGCACCGATCTGGTCCGCGACCAAGCCCTTGATGGCACCTGTTGACAGTGCTGCCACCTGGTTCGTCGACAGTGTCGCGATACCGTCTTCCGTCAGCGCAGAAACCTGCTTGGAAGACAGGACCTTCACCTGAGCCGCCGAAAGCGTAGCCACCTGATCCGTCGACAGTGCCGCAATCTGCTGCGTGCCGAGGTTGGCAATCGCGCTCGTCCCGAGAGCGGCGATCTGCGCTGTCGTGAGTGCCGCAATGATATCGGTGCTGAGGCCGCCGATGCTTTTGTTGGTGAGCGTCGCGATTTCTGCGGCCGTAAACGTCGCGATTGCCTCGGGGGAAAGCGCTGAAAGCTGTTTCGAGGTCAGTGCCGCGATCTGCAGGGTGGATAGGATATCCGCCTGCTCGGCCGAAAGGCTGGCGATCTGGGTTGTCGAAAGCTTGGCGATCGCACCCGTGCCGAGAGCCGCGACCTGGCTGATGGAAAGTCCTGCGATCGCATCCGAACTCAGGCCGCCGATACCCTTGCTGCTGATCGCGGCGATTTCGGCGGTGGTAAAGGTTGCGACTGCCTCCGGCGACAGTGCGGCAAGCTGCTTCGAGCTCAGCGCCTTGATCTGGACCGAAGACAAGGCCTCGGCCTGTTCGACCGAAAGGGCGGCAATCTGGTCCGTGCCGAGGTTGGAAATGGCGGACGTGCTGAGCGAAGCGATCTGTCCGGTTGTCAGCGCGGCAATGTTCTCGACGGTCAGCCCCGCAATGCCACGATTGCTGATGGCAGCGATATCGTCGGTCGAGAAGGTGGCGATTGCCGAATCGCTGAAGGCTGCGATCTGCGACGAGGTCAGGGCCTTTACCTGGACCGAGGAGAGCGCTTCAGCTTGATCTTCGGAAAGTGCTGCAATCTGCACCGTCGAAAGCTTGGCAACGGTCGCGGTTCCGAGTGCTGCAATCTGCTGCGTGGAAAATTCGGCTATGGTCCCCGTGCTGATTGCGGTGATCTGCGTTGCGCTGAGCGCTGCGATCTGCGCTGTTGCCATGGCAGTGAACTGATCGACCGAGAGCGCTGCCACCTGCGTTGCCGAAAGCTTCGCAACCGTCCCCACGGTCAGGGCGGCAATCTGCTGTTCGGACAGGGCTGAGATCACGTCGGTTGTCAGACCGGAGACCGCCTTGCTGCTGATCGATGCGATGTCCGCCGTCGAAAACGTTTCGATCGCCTCTGCGCTCAGAACCGCGAGCTGGATCGAGGTCAGCGCTTTTACCTGGACCGAGGATAGCGCTTCGGCCTGGTCGATGGACAGAGCAGCAATCTGATCGGTGTTGAGACCGACGATCGCCCTTGTGTTGAGCGCCGCAACCTGATCCGTCGACAGCGCCGCGATATCGTTGCTGGTCAATGCGCCCATTTGCGACCCGCCGAGAGCGGCAATCTGGATTGTCTTCAGCGCTGCAAGGTGATCGGCGGAAAAGGCATCGATCTGGCTCGTGGCCAGATTGGAAATCGCCGCTGTGTTGAGCGCTGCAACCTGTTCTTCCGACAGTGCGGCGATCAGCGTCGATGTCAGGCCGCGCACACCTTTCGCGCTGATCGCAGCCATGTCGGCGGTCGAAAATGTTGCGATCTCGTCGGGTGTAAGGGCCGCGATTTGTTCCGAGGTGAGGGCGCCGACCTGGACGGAGGTCAGAGCCTCGGCCTGATCGTCCGAAAGGCTGCTGATCTGTGCGGTTGACAGTGAGGAAACCTGTCTCGTGCTCAGGCTGGCGATTTCGTTCCCGTTGAGAATGGACAACTGGTCCAGCGTCAGGCCGATGATCGCATTTTGCGAAATGGCATTGAGCTGCACCGTGTTCATCACGTCGACGTCTTCGACATCAAGGGCCGCAATCTGCGAGGACGACATCGCAGCGATCTGCTTGGTCGAAAGCGATGCGACATCTTCCGTGGTCCACGCAGCAACGCTTGCCGTTGAGAGGGACCTGACCTGAGAGGCACTCAGGGAGGAAATGGTCGAGGTCATACGCTATGATCCTTGATGCGGCACTTGATTTTAAAAATGGATTTTGAGCGTTTGATACTGCCGAAAACCCGGACGCTCTCGATCGAGAACAGCCGGGTCAGGACAGTTCAGCCCTTGTTTTGTTTCCAGAAACGGTCGTCGTAGGGAATCGGCGCATATTCGTTCTGATATGCCAGCTTGGATGTGTAGCGCTTCCGGTAGGCATCGGCAGTTTCGAACTCGATCCCCTCGAGAACGAGCTCCGCGCCGACTTCGTAATAGATGTCGAGATTGCGAAGATCGGGCACCGGCGTCTCGCCACGCTCGGCCTCGCCCTGCATCTGCCAGTAGAGTTCTTCCAGCCGACGCGCCAGGCCGGGCATGTCCCGAAGCGCGCTCGTGTCGCGCTTGTCCCAGAGCGACGTTCTGATCGCGCGCAGGCTCTCGCGGTCATGCGCAAAGCCGATGGCGCGCGCGACATACTCCTCCGGTGTGGCGCAGATCATCTCCGGAATGCCGGCGGCGGCAACAATGCTGCCGCAGAACCGCGAGGCAAAGCCGTTGCCCGACACAGTGAGGATCGGAAGACCCATGGTGATGGCGTCCGACGCCGTCGAATGCGCGCCGTAGGGGAATGTATCGAGGAAGAGATCGGCACAGGCGATGCGGGCAAGGTGATTGGCGTTCGGCGCTTTCGGCGCGAAGATCAGCCGTTCTGCCGCGATCCCCTGCTTCTCGGCCAGCTGGCGCAGCCGCACATTGGCATCCTCGTCCCCCGCGAGCAGCCAGAGGACGCTGCCGGGCGTTGCAGACAGGATCTTCATCCAGCGATTGAAGCAGTCCGATGTGATCTTCTGCATGCCGTTGAAGCAGGCATAGACGAAGGCGCCGTCCGGCAGTCCGGCATCGATGCGGCTCGGCGTCGGGGCGATTACGCGCTTGCGGTCGATCGGCTGGTTGCAGGCGATCCGCAGCACCTTCTCGGTGTAGAAGATCTCGTTTTCCGGTGGCACGATGTGACCGTCGGCAATCATGTACTGGTGGAACGGGCTGCCGATCGATCCCGGATAGCCGCAGAAATTGACGATGACCGGTGCCGGACGGTAGGCGAAGATTTTCGCACGGGCCATTTTCGTATAGCCGTTGACGTCGATCAGGATATCGATCTCGTCGGCGCGGATGGTCTTCGCCGCTTCCGCATCGCCAAGTGCCGCAATATCGCGCCACTGGTCGGCGACCGCCTTGATGCGGTCTTGCGTGGCATCGTTGGTGCGGGCCTCGCCGCAATAGTAGGCGTAGATCTCGACGCTATCCTTGTCATGCAACTCGAGCACTTCACGCAATGCGAAACCGACGGCATGGTCGCGAAGGTCTGATGAGAGATAACCGATGCGCAGACGCTGCCCGGTTCCGGTCTTTTTCTTGGCCGCCTTGCGGGGGAAGGCGCTGAGGTCGAACGGCCCGCCGATAAGCTGCTTGCTGTAGCGATAGGCCTTGGCCAGCTGGAACATCGGATCGTCCGAATAGCACGACAGCGTCAGCGGCGACATCGCATCGAGAAGCTGGCGCGGCGTCACATGCGGCGATGTCGTAGTCAGAACCGGCCATTTGCACTGGCGCTGGCGAATCGAACTCCAGTGCTGGCCGGCCTCCGTCTTGTTTGGCTGCAGTTCGATCGCCTGCCACAGGATGGATTCCGCATCATCCAGCCGACCTGCGTTTTCGAGCACGCGGCCGGTATGCTGCATGGCCATCAGGCGGTTGTTGATGCGGTCAGGAATGACTTCGTCGGTCAGATCGATATAGGTGCGCCATTTCTGGAGTGCCTGATTGATGAGGCCGGAATCTTCGAGCGTACGTCCCAGATTGATATGGGCCGGGCCGAAAAGCGGATCGAGCCTGTTGGCCGCCTGCAAGGCGAGAATGGCGCCGGCATTGTCGCCCTGCTGTCGCAGCGTCACGGAGTAGTTGAAATAGGCGACATGCAAAAGCGGGTGGGTTTCGTTGAAGGCGGTCCACACCTTGTAGACCTCGACGGCGCGCGCCTGCTGGCCGCTGGAATTGAGCGCTTCTGCAACCTGGAACAGATCGCCGAGCGAGAGTTGCTGGTTCTGCGCCTTCTCCAGAATACTGGCGAAGGGCGAAGCCTGGGCAGTTGCAGGTGCGATATTGGCGTTCATGACCATCCCGTTCCAAGGCAGCGGTGCTGACGATTGACGCACTCCACGCGTCTTATCCTTGTAATTATCGGGGTTAGCTTGCGTCGGGCTTGTTATTGCGGTCGCGAAGCAGGGTGAGGGCAATCCAGACGTGCAGTGGCGCGCGCGACGATGTCGCGTACTACGTGATAAGATTATCCAGGACCTTTGCTCCAGAGGACGGTCGTCTTATGCAGCATGTCCATGTATGTCACATCGCTTAATTCTCCGACGAAATAGCAGAAGAATAAACGTGGTTGGTGCAGTAGCCGTTAGTATTGGAGAAAGCGCCTGAGTTTTTTCGCAGCAGCGCCTGATATCTGTTCTCCAACCTTAAGAGCTGCGATCTCTCGGTTCATATGGGTAACCGTATTTGTAGTGGATGCATTTTTAATAAAAATAAGCTGTGGCCAAGTGACTTTGGTAATTCATGAATTTCGAATCTATCATGCCTGCCAACTGTTCTTGTTCGCAGCAGCGGAAAGCTCCAGGCATCGCTGGATTAACCCAACAATGTGTCGGACGGAGCGCCAACACTTTATGCCTGTGCCCTTGTTAAGCCTCATTTAAGAATTCTCGGCTAAATATTTTAGGGCGCGAAAACAGCGTTCAAGTTTTCGCACAAGTGAGCGTGGGAAATCCGAGCTATGTTCTGGCTCGAATTGCATGATGCCTTTCCGACGCCGAGGTTCACGTGAGCCATGTCCCCTTTTGTTTCGCTGTATTTGCGCAAGGTCGGATTGCCGCCAGGTGTGTGGGTGTCTGACGGCAGATAGGCGTGACCTCTCGTTAACGACATCAAGGACACGTCCATGACCACGATCATCTCTTCCCTATCCAATACGCAGATTTCCAAACTATCGACGACCACGATCGCGGGATTGACCTCGGAAGATGTCGATGCTTTGAGCAGTGCTCAAATCAAATCCCTCACCTCATCGCAGATTGCCGCCCTAACGACCGACGGCCTAGCTCGTTTCGATTCAGCGGATATGAGCGCCATTTCGGTAAAGTCACTTGCGGGCTTGAGCCTCGATCAGATCCAAATTCTCAGCTCTGCACAGCTCGATGGCTTCTCCACCGCCCAGGTGGCAGGTCTGTACAGCAGCCAGGTTGCTGAGCTCTCAACTGCGCAGATCGGGTCTCTTGATAGCACGCAGATCGTCGCAATCAGCAAGAGTGCGATCGCTGGCCTGGATGTTGCCAAGCTCAGCACCGACAATGTCGCAGTTCTCAGCTCCACGCAGGTTGCAGCGCTGTCAGCGACGCAATTCGGCGGTTTGTCTTCCGATCAGGTGACAGCGCTGACCAGCTCGCAGGTCGCCGGTCTGAGCTCCGCTCAGGTAGGGACCCTGGACTCTGCAGAAATTGCTTTGTTCTCCACCGACGAAATTGCGGCCATCAGTATCAAGGCTCTCGGTGGCCTCTCCGCTGACGCAATCGCCGGCCTCACCACCGGCAGCACCGAAGCCCTGACCACGACACAGGTCGCAGGACTTTCTTCGACCCAGCTTGCCGCCCTGTCCTCGGGCCAGCTCGCGACCTTCTCGTCTGACGATATGGCTGCGATCAGCAAAAAGGCTCTTGCCGGGCTGGATGTTACCAAGCTCAGCACGGACAATATCGCAGCTCTCAGCTCGACTCAGATTGCTGCGCTGTCGGCCACGCAATTCGGCAGTCTGTCTTCCGATCAGTTGACGGTGCTGAGCACCACGCAGATCGCTGGTCTGAGCTCCGCCCAGGTAGGGACCTTGGACTCCACAGAAATTGCATTGTTCTCGACCGACGAAATTGCTGCCATCAGTGCCAAAGCCCTCGGTGGCCTCTCCGCTGACGCAATCGCAGGTCTCGGCACAGGCGGTGCGGAAGCCCTGACCACGACACAGGTTGCAGGACTTTCTTCGACCCAGCTTGCCGCCTTGTCCTCGAGCCAGCTCGCGACCTTCTCGTCCGACGATATGGCTGCGATCAGCAAGAAGGCGATCGGTGGCTTGGATCTTACCAAGCTCAGCACGGCAAATGTCGCGGCTCTGAGCTCGACGCAGGTTGCAGCTCTGTCAGCAACGCAGTTCGGCACTATGTCTTCCGATCAGGTGACAGCGCTGACCAGCACGCAGATCGCCGGTCTGAGCTCCGCTCAGGTAGGGACCTTGGACTCTGCAGAAATTGCATTGTTCTCCACCGACGAAATTGCTGCCATCAGCGCGAAGGCTCTTGCTGGCCTCGCCGCTGACGCAGTCGCCGGTCTCGGCACAGGCAGCGCGGAAGCCCTGACCACGACGCAGGTTGCAGGACTTTCGTCGACCCAGCTTGCCGCCCTGTCTTCGGGCCAGCTCGCGACCTTCTCGTCTGACGATATGGCTGCGATCAGCAAAAAGGCGATCGGTGGCTTGGATGTTACCAAGCTGAGCACGGACAATATTGCGGCTCTGAGCTCGACGCAGATTGCAGCACTGACATCCACCCAGTTCGGCGCTATGTCTTCCGATCAGGTGACAGCGCTGACCAGCACGCAGATCGCCGGTCTGAGCTCCGCTCAGATTGGAACTCTGGATTCGACTGAGATTGCACTGTTCTCGACTGACGAAATTGCTGCCATCAGCGCCAAGGCTCTTGCTGGCCTCTCCGCTGACGCAATCGCCGGTCTTGGCACAGGCGGCGCGGAAGCCCTCACCACGACACAGGTCGCAGGACTTTCGTCGACCCAGCTTGCCGCCTTGTCCTCGAGCCAGCTCGCGACCTTCTCGTCCGACGATATGGCTGCGATCAGCAAGAAGGCGATCGGTGGCTTGGATCTTACCAAGCTCAGCACGGCAAATGTCGCGGCTCTGAGCTCGACGCAGGTTGCAGCTCTGTCAGCCACGCAGTTCAGCGCTATGTCTTCCGATCAGGTAACAGCGCTGACCAGCACGCAGATCGCTGGTCTGAGCTCCGCCCAGGTAGGAACTCTGGACTCGACAGAAATTGCGCTGTTCTCCACCGACGAAATTGCGGCCATCAGCGCCAAGGCTCTTGCCGGCCTTTCCTCTGACGCAATCGCCGGTCTCACGACAGCCAATGCGGAAGCGCTGACCTCGACACAGGTTGCGGGACTTTCGTCGACCCAGCTTGCCGCCTTGTCCTCGGGCCAGCTCGCGACCTTCTCGACCACCGATATTGCTGCGATCAGCAAAAAGGCGATCGGTGGCTTGGATGTTACCAAGCTGAGCACGAACAATATTGCGGCTCTGAGCTCGACGCAGGTTGCAGCACTGACATCCACCCAGTTCAGCGCTATGTCTTCCGATCAGGTGACAGCGCTGACCAGCACGCAGATCGCTGGTCTGAGCTCCGCCCAGGTAGGTACGCTGGACGCCACAGAGCTCGGATTGTTCTCCACCGACGAGATCTCTGCTATTGGCCTGAAGGCGGTCGCCGGCTTCTCCACGGACGCACTCGCCGGTCTCGACAGCACCCACATGGCTGCATTGTCGTCATCGCAGCTTCAGGCACTGAACACTGCACAGGTTGAGGCCGTTATTGCAGCGTACAAAACCTACTGATTGCGACTAACGGGAAGACCACAGACTCTCTGGTCTTCCCGGCACTCTCTAAGCGAAGTTGGGGCGCGGTTTATAACCGCGCCCCAACTGTTAGACACATGGTTGTCTCTGACGATCTCTCTACGGATTAACTAAAAACGCCCCGAGCGCGCCTTTCCCCTGCAGGGCGTTGATATAAGCGTCCCCCGTGTCCAGGGCCTCGCGGATCGTCCCGTCCATGTCGAGGTAACGATAGGTGCCGAGCCTGCCGACGAATGTCACGTTCTGCTGCGTCCGGGCCAGCTCGACATAGCGCTCGAGCAAGGCCTTTTCGTCGGCCATGCGGATCGGATAGTAGGGGATGTCGCTTGGTCCGCAGGCGCGCGAATATTCCCGGTAGCAGATGCTCTTCTCATGGGTTTCCCAAGGCGAGAAATGCTTGTGCTCTGTAATCCGGGTATAGGGAATGTCGAGATCGCCGTAGTTCATCACGGCGCAGCCCTGGTAGTCGCCGTTGTAGCTGAAGCGATCGAAATCCAGCGTCCGATAGCCTAGCCGACCCAGTTCGAAGTCGAAGTAACCGTCAAGCGGTCCCGAATAGAAGACATGGTCGAATGACGCGGCATCTGGCCGGGTGAAACGGGTCCCGAGCCTGACGTCGATGCGCTCGTGATTGAGGATGCGTTCGACCATTTCCGTATAGCCGTTCTCCGGCATGCCCTGAAAACGATGGAAAAAGTAGTTGTCGTCATAGTTGAAACGGACGGGCAGACGCTTCAAAATGCTGGCCGGCAGCTGGCTCGGCTCGCAGCCCCATTGCTTGACTGTGTAGCCCTTCAGGAACGCTTCGTAGAGATCACGGCCGACGAATTTCAAAGCCTGTTCCTCGAACGTCTTCGGCTCACCGATGGACGTATCGGCCAGCGACGCGATGAACTCTCTTGCCTCGTCGGGTCGCAGCGTCTTGCCGAAGAACTGGTTGATCGTGTGCAGGTTGATCGGCAGCAGGAACACGCGCCCGCCACTGGTCGTCTTCACGCGGTTGACATAGGGCATGAAGGTCTGGAACCGGTTGACATAATCCCAGACCGGCTCATCGTCGGTATGAAAGATGTGCGGTCCGTAGACATGCACCATCACGCCCGTATCGCTGTCACGCTCGGTAAAACAGTTGCCGGCGATGTGGGCGCGCTCGTCGAGAACGACAGCGGAATGACCGGCCTCCGCAAGTTTCCTGGCGATGACGGCGCCCGACAATCCGGCTCCGACCAGCAATATGCGCTTATTCGACATCGATCTCTCCCAGTGGCATTCAGCATGTCGGCCCACGAAAGCGCGACATCTCCCCATACTCGTCCAGCTCGGCGAGCGCGAAAGCCTTAACCGATTCGCGGCGCTGCGAGCATAGTTTCCATCGTGTCCCGGCTATGCTTGACCGCATCCGAGATGGCGAAGGATAACAAAATGCCCGCACGAGGCGGGCATTTCGGTGTTGGATGCGTCCGGCAGCGGAGGCAATCAGGCCGCTTCGCTTGCCGGTGGTTCTTTTTCCTTGAGTTCGATCTGGCCGGAATTGGCAAGCCGGATCGCTTCCTGCGAGATCGCGCGGCGGGCAAGCGCCACTTCGCGCGGGTTGATCGTGCCGCCGGCGGCAAGATCCGATTCGACCATGCGGCGCTGGCGTGGGCTGAGGCAGACGAGCACGGATTCGCGCATCGGTGCCGACGAACCTTTCAGCGCCATCGTCAGGATGTCGCCCGCGATATCGTTGAGCAGGATGACACGGCTGCGCTGCGGCATGACCATGAGATCTTCGAACAGGAAGATCTTCGGCCGAACCTTCTGGGCTGCTTCCTGGCTGACCTGTTCCAGTGATTCGAGCAGGGAATCGACCTGTGGCTTTTCGAGCTGGTTCATCAGGTCTGCGACCTTGACCGGGCCGGTCGAGTTCCGCTCGGCATCGATTTCGTTGACGAGATCGGCGATCCGCTTTTCGATGATCTGCACCGCCTGCGGATTGACGTTCTTTAGGTTCACCGCACGCTTCATGATGTCGGCACGCAGGCTTTCCGGCAGTTCGACCAGGATCTTCGCACCAAAGGCGGAAGGCAGCATCGAAAGGATGTAGGCGATCGTCTGCGGATGTTCGCGGCCGAGATACTTGCAGATGAACACCGGATCGGCGTCCTGAAGACGGTCCCAGAGACTGTCCTCGTAGGTCTGGAACGCGGTGCGTCTTCCCAGCAGTCCGTCGACCTCTTCCGGCGTCAGGCCTTCGTCGAGAATCTTTTCCATCGCCATGGCGTTGTCCATCAAACCTGTTCCCTCGGTGAACAGGTCTTCGAACTCGTTGACGAGAGTGGTCAGTTCGTCTGGCGGAATGGCGCGCAGGCTCTGCGCGGAGGCAATGATTGTTTGCAGTTCGGCTTGGGTAAAATACTTCAGCAGCTTACCTGCAACGCCCGTTCCCATTGCGAGCAGAACCGCAGCCGCTTTCTCTGCCTGAGAAAGCGGCTGGCCGGGCAGGTTGTCACTAAAGGTATCGAAGTCCATCATGGGCTTGTCCTAAAACGCTAAATTCATTTTAGCTCTTGGGAGCTCCTGACAATTCAGTGAGCTTTACGCCGAAGCGTGTATCGTCGTCTTCGAGAAGCGTGATTTCGCCGCGGGCGATCAGGCGACCGTTCACGGTGATATCGACCGGCTCGCCGATTTTCTTGTCGAGCGTGATCGTCGTGCCTTCCTTGAGGCTCATCAGACCCTTGACCGGCATGCGGCTTGAACCGAGCACGATCTGGACATCGATCGGAATGTCCAAGATGAGGTCATGATTGGCCTCGAGGCTTTCACCATGCGTGTCGGATCCGAAGCTCGGCATCGCACTTGCGCCACCACCAAAGCTGCTGGCTCCGAAGTCGGACTTGCCAAGGTCGCCACCACCAAAATCGCTGCCGCCGAAATCGGTCGAGCCAAAGTCACTCGTTCCGAAATCCGTCGAACCGAAGCTGTCGCTGCCGAAATCTGAAGCCGGTGACGCGAACGGATCAGCCGACAGCAGCGTGCCGTCCTCGTCCGCCTTCAATGCGCCACGCAGGTCGTCGATCGCGTGTTCCAGATCCAGGCTGCTTGAAGCGATCGGATCTTCAGTCAGTTCGTTTTTGACGGTCGTTTTTCTAGCCATGATCTATTATCCACATCGAAACTTGTCTGAAGCTGCCGGGCGCGGAAGCGCCGCGTCAATTATCGAGAATTTTTTTGAGTATATTGCCGTCTGGAGAGACGTTGGATTTTATCTTTACGGAATAGCTGTCGCCGGACCGGCCGAACTCGCAGCGGTAGATCAGTTTCCCGTTCGCATCCATATCGACCCCAATGTCGCCGATGTCTTCGAACGGTATGGTATCACCAGGCTTCAATCTGGCAATTGAGCCAAGCTTGAGCGGCGTGAGCTTGATGCGCGCGCAAAGATCGATCTGCGAGCGCAGCACGTGATCGGCAACGGCGTCGGCCGGCGCCGGAAGACTGTTTGCCAGTTGTCCGGAAGGACGGGTGATCGTCGTCTTCAGCAACACGCTTTGCGGAATGACGATCACGACCTCCCCCGTCAGCGATCCAAGCTTGACCTGAAGCCGGACCGCGGCTGCGAAACAGTCGGGGATCTCCAGCGATTGCCGGGCGTAGTCGGTGATCGGATAGCATGGCGACAGCACCGGCTCGAACTCCCCCTTGGGGCCGAGGCCGAGGCGAAGCACGCCCGCGATCCGCGAAACGAGCAGCGATGCGATATCGCCCTCGATAGACGTCAACGTGCGCGTGTCGTCAGAAGGCTGGTCGGTATCGCCGAGCAGCTGCGCGATCATGGCGATCGGCAGGCTGTTCCGGGTGGCGATCACGAAATGGGTACACCAGTTGCGCTGACTGGCGCTGACAAGCGTGTAACCCGAGCCAAGCCCCGCGATGACCTGAGAGCGCAGACCGGAGACGTGGCCGGCATACTCGACGCCGATGTCGAGCTGCATTTCCTCCTGGACGACATCGCCGAGAAGCTGGCATTGCAGGGCCGCAACATCGCTGCAGCAATGGGCAATCGTCTTCACGTCACCCAGGCTGCCTGTCAGCCGCGCAAGGACGATCGGGTCAATCGGCTTAGTGACTTCGCTCGACGGATTGTTCATCGTTAGGCCGCCTTGCTCTCACCACCGGGGTTCATCATCTCCTGCTCGACGGCGTCGATCGAAGGACGATCGCCGTTGCCGATGGTCTTGCGACCGTATTCGAGAGCGACCTGCGGTACGGAGCCGTTCATGTAGGCGATGAGCGTCTGCTTGACGATCGTGTAGAGGCGATGCTGCTTTGTGCGGACGACCTTGATCTGCGAGGTCAGCGGATTGCAAACGCAGTAGGAGAGAATGATACCGAGCATGGTGCCGACCAGTGCGGCGCCGATCAGTCCGCCGAGGACCTCAGGCGACTCGTTGATCTTGCCCATGGCCTTGATGACACCGAGAACGGCGGCGACGATACCGATGGCCGGGAAGGAGTCTCCCATTGCGGTAATCGCATGATAGGGCTTGAGCTTGTCCGACAGCATTGTCTCTAGCTCTTCGTCCATCAGCGCCTCGATCTCGTGGCTGCGGGCGTTGCCGATGATGATCAGGCGAACATAGTCGCAGATGAACACGGTCAGCTGCTTGTTTTTCAGAACCGTCGGAGCCGTCTGGAAGATCGACGATTCCTGCGGGTTGTCGATATGCGCTTCGATCTCGTTGCGCGGCTTGGTTCTGAGGTCGCGCATCAGTGCGTAGAGAACGCCGAGGATGTCGAGATATTCGCGCTCCTTGGGAACCGCGAACTTGAAGGCTTCACCCAGTGCCTTGCCGCTGTCTTTCACGACCTTGATCGGGTTGGCCATGATAAAGCCGCCCAGGCCTGCGCCGCCGATGATCACCAGCTCGAAAGGCTGGAACAGAACATTGAGATGGCCGCCCATGGCCATGAAGCCACCAAGCACGCAGCCAATAGTGATTATGAAACCCACAATGATCATCATTTTGATGTGTATCCGCCGTCATTAATGCAGCGGAACATCTAGGCGGGTAGCCTTGCGTGAAGCTGGCTATCGCAGCCTCTCCGCCGTTTCGCATTTTCGATCAGCTTCACACAAGCAACCCCTGTTTGAATGCGCACGAAGGCCGGTTCAGGCCGCTCGGCGATTCCTCGATGGTAGGAGCCGCTTCATCTCAGGAGATCCATCGATGCAATCTGGTATTTATGTTGGCCTGTCGGCCCAAATGGCGCTTGAGCGGCGGTTGACGACCGTCGCGGACAACATGGCCAACATGAACACCGTCGGCTTCCGGGCGACCGAAGTAAAGTTCGACCAGATGCTCGCCAAGATCGATAACAACATCTCCGCGTCGGTTTCCTTCGTGTCGCAGGGCAACGACTACCTCTCCACGAGATCGGGAGAACTGCAGCAGACCGGCAACCCTCTCGACTTTGCGGTCAAGGGTGACGCATGGATGGCGATCGATACGCCGGCGGGCCAGGTCTTGACCCGTGACGGACGCTTCACCATGGCAGACACGGGCGAACTCCAGTCGATCCGGGGCTATCCGGTTCTCGATGCCGGAGGTGGCGCCATCCAGCTCGACCGCAACGGCGGCCCGCCATCGGTCGGCACCGATGGTCGCATCATGCAGGACGGCAGGATTGTCGCTTCGCTAGGTCTCTTCCAGGCCGATCTTTCCAAGGGCTATCTGCGCTATGAAAACAGCGGCGTCCTGCCGTCGTCACCGGCACAGCCGGTCGTCGACAACAGCGACGTCGGCGTCATGCAGGGCTTTATCGAGCAGTCGAACGTCAATGGCATCGGCCAGATGACCGAGCTGATTTCGATCAGCCGCAATTTTGAAAGCATTTCCTCGCTTCTCAGCTCCACAGACAGCAGCTTCACCGAGGCCATCAAGACCTTGGGCGGTAGCCAGTAAGCCGGAAAACGATCCCTCATGACCGCAAGTCAGACAGTTCACGGCCCGGCAAACAAGCTCGATCTCTTGGCAGCCCTCGTTGGGCGCCACACCGGGCCGGCCTTTGCGTTTGCACCGGGCGGCGTGGTCACCGCAATTTCCGCGACCTATTACACCGTCAGCGGCCTTTCGAAACATGTCAGGCTGGGCGACTTCGTCGAGCATTGCAGCAGTGTTGGTACGCATCTCGGCCAGGTGATCAAGGTCGAGTCCGACCAGGTTCATATCTGCCCGATCGAACCGGGCGAGCCGATCGGCATCCGTGACAGTGTTCTGCGCATCGGTGAGTTCAAGGTATCCCCGCATGACAGCTGGTGTGGTCGCGCCATCGATGCGCTGTGCCGGCCGATCGACGACCGCGGCCCGCTCGTGCAGGGCGACGTGGCGCGGTCGATCATGAGTACCGCGCCGCCATCCATGTCCCGCCGTCGCGTCGAGGAAGGTTTCCGCACCGGCGTCAAGGCGATCGATATCTTCACGCCGCTCTGCTTCGGCCAGCGTCTCGGCATTTTCGCAGGCTCCGGCGTCGGCAAGTCGACGCTCCTGTCGATGATGGCCGGCGCCGATGCGTTCGACCGCGTCGTGATTGCGCTGGTCGGTGAACGCGGCCGCGAGGTGCGCGAATTCATCGAAGACACGATGGGCGAGAACATGAAGAAATCCATCGCCGTGGTGGCCACCAGCGATGAAAGCCCGATGCTGCGCAAGATGGCGCCGCTGATCGCCATGACCATTGCCGAGCACTTTCGCGACAAGGGCGAAAACGTGCTGTTCATCGCAGACAGCGTGACGCGCTTTGCGCATGCGGTGCGTGAAGTCGCGATCGCCGGCGGCGAACTGCCGATTTCGCGCGGCTATCCGGCTTCGGTGTTTACCGAACTGCCCAAACTGCTGGAACGGGCAGGGCCGGGCCTCGAAGACAGCGGCACGATCACCGCCATCATTTCCGTCCTCGTCGACGGCGATAACCACAACGATCCGGTCTCCGACTCCGCCCGCGGCATTCTCGACGGGCACATTGTGCTGGAGCGCGGTCTCGCCGACGAAGGTCGCTACCCGCCGATCAATCCCCTGTCGTCGATCTCGCGTCTCGCCCGAAAGGCCTGGACGCCCGACCAGGAGAAACTGGTCATGCGGTTGAAAACGCTGATGCATCGCTTCGAGGAAACCCGCGATCTGCGCTTGATCGGCGGCTACCGGCAAGGGACCGATGCCGATCTCGACATGGCGGTGAGGCAGGTGCCTGCGATCTATGAAGTGCTGAAGCAGACGCCCGGCGACAAGCGCGTTGCCGATGCCTACGCGGAGCTGGCCATCGCGCTGCGCAATGTCGCGGCCCAGGGCCAGATGCCGGCTCTCAAGAGGGGTTGATGAGGGATTGGGGATGAAATTCACGCAACGGCAGAAACTGGCAAAACGCTTCAAGAAGAAGTCGGACGAAAAGACCACGGCGGCAGACATCACGCTGAAGGGCGGCACGTTGTTGCTCGCCGTCGCCGCCGCCATGTTCCCGTGGTACGTCTTCCTCAACGAAGATAAGTTCGGCGTCAACGTTTCGGGTTGGGAGCAACTGCGCGACCTGCGCAGCTTCCGTCAGCGCGACGTGGTCGAAGTGCCGCCGATGTCGGTGGCCCGCAGACCGCCCGAGGACCCGACCGACCTGCTTGTAACGGCAACAGTTCCCAAGGCGGGCTCGGCCGATGCGAAGGGCGAGGACACGGGCACTCAGCAGCCGTTCCCTGGACGCTCCAGCTTCCGTCTTCTTCACGTCGCCAACGGACGCGCGATGATCGAGGACGATCGGGGAATGTACATTGTTCAGACCGGTTCGGTCCTGCCGGACAACAGCCGCCTGGCCGCGCTTACCCAGAAGAACGGCAAATGGGTGATCGTCACCTCCACCGGAGAAATGTACGAAAGCGCCCAGTAAGAAACTGGCAGCACAACAAAAAGCTTCGGCACGTCCGTACGCTGCCCATCAAAGCTGTATCCAGCTTTGATGGGGTCAGTTCACCGGCGTCCGAGGCTTTTTATTGCGATAATTTCAGAGCCGTGGCGCTGAAGAGGGCCGCCCTACCTAAAGAGGGTCGCGAGGCTCTGCAGATGGGTATTGGCCATGCCGAGGATCTGGGACGAAAGCTCCTGCTGGGCCTGATAGGCGCTGACCTTGGTCGACTCCGCCTCCATGTCCGCATCGATGAGGTGCGAGATGCTCTTGTCAAACACGTCCGCCAGGCTCGAAACGAAGCTCGACTGGGTATCGATCCGGTTCGACATCGTCCCAAGCGTTGAACCGAGCGTCGTCAGCTTCTGCTGAATGTAGTTCATGACGTTGATCATGTCGTCGATGTCTTCGGACGTCGTCTCGTCGGTCAGTTCGATCGGCGAACCATCCGTGGCGATCTCCGACCCTGCGTCCAACAGATAATACTGTTTGCCCGAGCCGGTTCCGTTCGAGGCAAGAGTACTCGGATCGATCGAGCTCGTAAGAAGCCCGCGGTTTGCATCGCCGGTATCGATCAGCGTGGAATTGCTTGCATCGAATGTCGCGTAGGACAGCGATACTGAACCCGACACACTGCGCTGGAAATATGCCGGAACGGTTTTCGCGCCAGCGTCGGCCTCCGACGAGTTGTAAAGCCAGTTGTCACTCCCGAACGATGCGGATTTGATCAGTGACGAGAGGCTGGCCTTGAGATCGCTGATTGTGGCGTTGACGGCGCTCTGGTCGACACCGTCTTCCTTGGCGGTGGTGAGGTTGGCCACGATCTGGTCGGCAATATCGATCGACGATTCGACCGCGGAATAGGCGGCATCGACCTTTGCGGCGCCAAGACCGAGCGCATCGTTCACACTGCTCAGAATTTTCGTGTCCGACGTCATCGAATTTGCGACCGACCAGTAGCTCGCATTATCTGCCGGGGAATTGATCTTGTAGCCGCTGGAGGTACGCTTCTGTGCCTCTTCCAGCGAATCACTGGTGAACAGCAGAGTCTGCAACGCACTCTGGATATAGCTGACGGAGATAGCGTCGGACATCAGGCATGATCCTTGGAAACTAAGGGATTTTGCCAAAACATCTGGCTGCGATCGAATGGCTTCATGCCCGCCTGGTCGAAGACGCAGGCCCATCGCTTTTGCAGCAATTTGTAAGCTTATGTTTAACAGAAAGTTAATTAGGCCTCAACGGTCGACCCGCAAAACCTCGTGCAACGGGTCCGCACCCACGCAGCATTCATCTTTGTTGCCGGGCTCGCCGCGGGTCTGCGGGCATCAGCACAAGTCCCACGCAAGTTTCTAATCTTACTCCTTTGTCGAGAAGACGGAGAAGACGTGATGCAACAGATCCAATTGTTTGAGCTTGCCTCCAGGCAGGCGGAGTGGCTGTCGATCCGGCAACAAGTCGTCAGCACCAACATCGCCAACGCGAATACACCACAATACCGGGCACAGGACGTGACGCCGTTCCAATCGGTACTCGACGCCTCGAACATCCCGATGGCGCGCACCAATTCGGCCCATTTCGCCAGCGTCGGCCTTGGCTCGGACAATGTCGACGTCAGGGACGAAGATCTCAACAACGAGATCGGCAATCAGGAGTCGGGCAACACGGTTGCTGTTGCCAGCGAACTCTCCAAGAGCGGGGAGATCAAGCGCCAGTACGAGCTGAATACGCAGCTGGTGAAGGCGTTCCACAACATGATGTTGACCGCAGTCGGCAAGTGAGCCCAATGGATCCTTTATCAGCAGCCCTCAAGATTTCTGGCAGCGGCATGGAAGCGGAAGCGACCAGGCTCCGCATCGTGTCGGAAAACATCGCCAACGCCCGCACCACCGGCGATACGCCGGGTGCCGATCCCTATCGCCGCAAGACGGTGACGTTCGGCGCCGAACTCGACCGGGCAACAGGGGTCAGGACCGTCGGCGTCCAGAAGATCGGTGTCGACAAGGGTGACTTCGTTGAAGAACTCGACCCCAGCAATCCGGCAGCGGACGCAAACGGCGTCGTCAAGATGCCGAACGTCAACATGCTGATCGAAATGGCAGACCTGCGTGAAGCAAACCGCAGCTACGAGGCAAATCTCCAGAGCATTCGCCAGTCCCGCGATCTGATCTCGGCGACCATCGATCTCTTGAAAGGTTAAAGATGATCAATCCTATTGAGGGCCTTGGCCTGTTCACAAAGCAGACCGACGGCGTCTCCGGCGACAATACGGCAGCAAATGTTCTCGGCACCGCGGTCAACGCGGCAACGACGGCCGTTGCAGGACCGGGCTTCGGTGATGTCCTGGGCAGCATGGCAACAGACGCGATCAACGCCGTCAAGGGCGGTGAAACTGCATCGTTTGCCGGCATCCAGGGCAAGGCGAACACGCGTGAAGTGGTCGATGCCGTTCTCCAGGCCGAACAGGCGCTGAAGACGGCAACGGCGTTCCGCGACAAGATCGTGTCCGCCTACCTCGACATCACCAAGATGCAGATCTAGAGACTGGAGCAGAGACCATGAGAGCACTAGCAATTGCCGCCACCGGCATGGATGCGCAGCAGACCAATCTCGAAGTCATCGCAAACAACATCGCCAACATCAACACGACCGGCTTCAAGCGGTCGCGTGCCGAGTTTACCGACCTTCTCTATCAGACCGAGCGCGCTTCGGGCGTCGCCAACCGCGCCGATCAGTCCGCTGTGCCGGAAGGTGCCAATATCGGTCTCGGTGTTCAGACTCAGTCCGTCCGCAAGCTCCACATCCAGGGCGAAATCACCCAGACGAGCAACGATCTCGACATGGCGATCGTCGGGCGTGGTTGGTTCATGGTCGAAGGCACCAACGGTGAGACCCTCTACACCCGCGCCGGGTCCTTCAACAAGGATGCCAACGGAAGACTGGTGACTGCCGACGGTTACGGTGTCATCCCGCAAATCACCATTCCGACTGACGCGACGTCGGTCAGCGTCAGCGAAGACGGGATCGTCAATGCGACGATCGGGACATCGACGACCCCGACGGAACTCGGCCAGATCACTCTGACTAACTTCGTCAACGATGCCGGTCTGAAGCCTTTGGGCGACAACCTGTTTTCTGAAACGGCGGCATCCGGGCAGCCGGTGGTCGCCAACCCGCAGGAGACTGGCTTCGGCTACCTCAAGCAGGGCTATCTCGAGAACTCCAACGTCGATTCAGTCAAGGAGATCACCGATCTGATCTCCGCTCAGCGTGCGTATGAAATGAACTCGAAGGTGATCACCACCGCCGACGAGATGGCGCAGATCGTCAGCCAGAACCTCAAGTAGCGGAAGATAGAAGGCGGACCGAGCATGATGCTTTGGCAAGAGAACGTCCGGAAAACCGGTCGGGCAAGCAGCTGGAAAACCGGAATGAAGACCTGGCTGGCCGGGGCGCTTTTGAGCGCGCTCATCCTGCCGGGGGCGGCATTCGCGGAGCCGCGCAATGCCGTCGTGCCCAGCACCACGATCTATCCGGGCGATACGATCGGCGAGGCGTTCGTCAGCGAGGTGGCCGTCACCAATCCGAATATCGCGCCGGGCTATGCCAGTTCGCTGGATCAGGTGGTCGGCAAGGTCACGCGCAAGACGCTGCTTGCCGGCCGCACCATTCCTTTGAACGTTCTCCGCGATCCTTTCACGGTCAAGCGCGGCACAAGTGTCAGGCTTACCTTCTCGTCGCAGCGCATGGTCATCGCTGCCCGCGGCGCGCCCATGGACGATGCGATGACAGGCGAGGTCATCAAGGTCAGGAACCTCGATACGGGCGTCATGGTCAACGGCACGGTGATGGCGGACGGCAGCGTCGAGGTGGTTCAGAAATGAGTATGGTCCGGAAACTGATGATTGCGGCGATCGCGGTCATCACGATGCTGCCCGTCACCGATGCCACGGCCACGTCGTCCCGCATCAAGGATATCGCTTCGCTGCAGTCCGGTCGCGAGAACCAGTTGATCGGCTATGGCCTGGTCGTGGGTCTGCAGGGAACCGGCGACAGCCTGCGTTCGTCTCCGTTCACCGATCAGTCGCTGCGCGCCATGCTGCAGAACCTCGGCATCTCGACGCAGGGCGGTCAGTCCAGCGCCAAGAACATTGCTGCGGTCATGGTCACCGCCAATCTTCCCTCGTTTGCAAGCCCCGGCAGCCGCATCGACGTCAATGTCAGCTCGCTCGGCGACGCCACCTCGTTGCGGGGCGGCACGCTGATCATGACATCGCTCACCGGTGCCGACGGACAGATCTATGCCGTCGCGCAAGGATCGGTGATCGTCTCCGGCTTCAACGCACAGGGTGCTGCTGCGACACTGACCGAAGGCGTCACCACAGCCGGTCGTGTGCCGTCGGGAGCGATCATCGAGCGCGAGCTTCCGTCCAAGTTCAAGGATTCGGTCAATCTGGTGCTGCAGCTTCGCAACCCGGATTTCTCGACATCGGTTCGTATCGCCGATGTCGTCAACGCCTATGCCCGCCGCACCTTCGGCGATCCGATCGCCGAAGCGCGCGACAGCCAGGAAGTGGTTGTCCAGAAACCGCGCTCAGCCGACCTGACCCGCCTGATGGGCGACATCGAAAATCTCGTGGTCCAGACCGACGCCCCCGCACGCGTGGTGATCAACGAGCGCACCGGTACGATCGTCATCGGCGCCGATGTCCGGGTCGCCCGGGTTGCGGTCAGCTACGGCACGTTGACTGTTCAGGTCACGGAGACGCCGCAGGTCATCCAGCCCGAACCGTTCTCTAGGGGAGAAACGGCGGTGCAGCCGCAGACCGATATCATGGCCGAAAAGACCGGCGGACCGATTGCCGTCATCGACGGACCTGATCTGAAGACGCTGGTCGCCGGCCTGAACAATATCGGCGTCAAGCCGGACGGCATCATCTCGATCCTCCAGGCGATAAAGTCTGCCGGAGCCCTGCAAGCGGAGCTCGTTCTGCAATGACCGACACAGTTTCAGGCAGGTTCCCGGTTCTCGGCACTCGCAGCTCGGTCTATCTGATCGCCGCCGCTCTCTCGCTCTGCCTCCTACCGGGCGCCCGCGCGCAGCAGCAGCCGCAGCTTCTCGGCGCCGCACAGGAAGCCGGAGGCAGCCAGCAGGAAGTCCAGCAGTTCTGCGGCAACATCGTCGATTCGGCCCGCGACCAGCGTTATCTCCTGCAGAAGCAGGAACTGGAAAAGCTGCAGGGCGACATCAACACGCGCATCACCGAGCTCGAAAATCGGCGCGCTGAATATCAGGACTGGCTGAAGAAACGCAACGCGTTCCTGGCCAGCGCCAAGGCCAGTCTGGTCGAAATCTACAAGACGGCAAAGGCTGACGAAGTCGCGCCGCAGTTCGACCAGATGAACATCAACATTGCAGCCGCCATCATCATGCAGCTGCCACCGCGGCAATCGGGCCTGATCCTTGCCGAAATGGACGCCCAGAAGGCTGCCATGGTCGCAATGATCATGGCGAGCGCCGCAGACCCCAATACTTCCAAGGACCCGTCATGAAAAAGCAACTCACGGCTCTTCTTGCGATGACATCGCTGATCGCCGGATGTCAGAACGGGCAGATGACGACCATCAAGGAAATCGGCAATGCGCCGGCCATGAGCCCGATCGGCAGCGGCCTGCAATATGGCCAGACGCAGCAGATGTCGATGTATCCGAAGCAGCCGCGCCACATGGCGAGCGGCTTCTCGCTGTGGAGCGACAGCCAGGGCGCCCTGTTCAAGGATGCCCGCGCGCTGAACGTCGGCGACATCCTGACGGTCAATATCTCGATGAACGACAAGGCGAGCTTTGACAACGAGACGGATCGCAGCCGCAAGAATTCCAAGACCACCAACTGGCAGGCCGCCGCGGAAATTCTTGGCTGGAAGCCGGAGGCAGATTCGACGGCGGGCTTTGATTCCGACAGCCAGTCGAACGGCAAGGGCTCCATCAGCCGCGCCGAGAAGCTGACGCTTCTCGTGGCCGCGGTCGTCACCGGCGTTCTCGAAAACGGAAATCTCATCATCAGCGGCTCGCAGGAAGTGCGCGTCAACCATGAGATCCGCATCCTCAACGTTGCCGGCATCGTGCGCCCTCAGGACGTGAATGCCGAGAACACGATATCCTATGAGAAGATTGCCGAAGCACGCATCTCCTACGGCGGCCGCGGTCGCCTGATGGAAGTCCAGCAGCCGCCGGTCGGCCAGCAGATCAGCGACATCTTCTCGCCGATCTGACCGGGCGCAATTTGATGTCCCTCACTACTAGCGGAGTTTAGCCACCATGACCGACGCCAGCCTCACGGCGGATCAACCAGCGAAGAAAAAGTCTTCCCTGGTGATGACTGCGGCGGCCGTACTGGGACTGACGGTCGTCGGCGTGGGCGGAGGCTGGGTTG